>Ga0172371_10006349_pt1 | contig 17234 bp, 20 predicted proteins | sample Lak12m_FD_114543 | JGI IMG/M metagenome (GOLD analysis project Ga0172371, IMG submission 114543) | Freshwater microbial communities from Kabuno Bay, South-Kivu, Congo - kab_022012_12m | ecosystem: Environmental > Aquatic > Freshwater > Lake | place: Democratic Republic of the Congo: South-Kivu...
AAACCATTGCCCAATGGTGAGGGAGAAGAAAAACCAATTGTTGTCCGGCTGGCGGAAGAATTCGGCGATGAAGCGGGCGAGGCCGTAGCCAATGAGATAGAAGGCGGTGAGACGGCCAACTGTAAATTTGTATTTTCTGAGCGGCCACAAAATCACAAACAGCAGGATTCCCTCCAAGAACATTTCATATAGTTGCGATGGGTGGCGGAGCTGGCCGAGGATGTCGAGAGGAAAATACATCCCCCACGGTTTGGTTGTGATTCTCCCATACAATTCTCCGTTCAGGAAGTTCCCGAGACGGCCAAAGGCATAAGCAAGCGGAACAGCCGGGACAAAGAGGTCGGAAAAACTCAAAACCTCACCCCAAGCCCTCTCCTTATCAAGGAGAGGGAGTTTCAGTCTCGCAAAAATTATAAAAATGATTATCAGGCCAATAAGGCCGCCGAAATATGACATTCCATATATTCCGATATACTGCCAGTGATTCTGGATATCAAAAGGCAGAAAAATTTGCGAAAGGTGATTTTGGAAGTACGCCCAGTCATAAATGAAAACATCGCCGAGTCTTGCTCCCAAGAGTAGTCCGACAATTGCCCACGGAAAAAAATCATGGACGGCTTCAAAAGGGATATTTATTTTTTCTGTCCGGATGCGGCGGCGCACCAAATAATAGACAATCGCAAATGCCACAAGATACATGATTCCGTACCATGAAATTTGGATTGGCCCAACATTGAAAGCAATTGGGTTCAGTTTTTCGGGCAAATGCTGCCAAAGATTGAATATCATGTGTAAAGTATAGAGTATTTAACAGAGAGTATAAAGTACAAGAATTTTTCTTGATAAAAAGGGCAGTTTGGGATAGGATGGGGACAAGAAAATATCATGGAGAACAATCAAGGAGGCGAAAGTGAGACTGCTCAAAAGCAATTATACAAAGGGAGAAGCCGCTGAAATATTGCGAGTCTCAAAGAGGGCAATCGGATATTTTTTGAAAAAAGGGATACTGATCCGGGGAAGGATTCTCCGATCTTGTGTCTCCCGAATGGGAATCGTACGTGTCTTGGGGATCAAAAACCCTTATGAGAAATTCCGGCTCTTGCGGGCGAAAGAAGTTGCAAAGCAACTTGCAGTATGCGCAAATTCCGTCTACCGCTATTATGAAGAAGGGCGGATTCACTGCATCAAACTGGGGAGGACTTCAATATTTTTCCAAAAAGACGTGGAAGACTTCCTCCGATTGAGAGAGCAAAATCTCAAGCAAAAGGACGCGGACAACCCTTGAAGCTTCGGCGCAGCAGCGACCGAAGCTTTTTTCTTGATAAAAAATATATTCGGGGAATGAAAAAACCCTTCCATTGGGAAGGGGGGTGGATAAGTTGGGGAGATGAGAGAGAGGGGGGGGTTAAATCACGTTGGATTTTGATGGTTGCTGCTTTGGCAGCTTTGTTTTTTATTCTCTCTCAGCTTGTTGTATTGTCTATATTCTATCCCAAACAAAAAGCTTGTCAAGTGAGCATTGTGGACAAAAATGACCGGCTGTTTCCTATTTTGAAAAAGTGAAGGAGTTGAGCTCCTGATTTCCCGGGGAGTACGTTTTGACTGTGATCTCTTTGCCGTTGACTTTCACGATGCCGAAGCGGCCTTGGCCCTGATTGGCATATTCGGCAACTCCCGCGGCCGGAAGGTCGTGGTTGAAGGAGTCGGTGCTTCCGAAAACGAATTGTTGGATGCCGTCGATTTTTCGGCGACTCACGATATGTTCGTGGCCGTTGAAAACGGCGGTCACGTTGTACTTTTCCAAAATTTTCCAAAGAGCGTCCCGTTCACCCGGGTCTGCGTCAAGGCTTTCTCCAATCTTGGAGCTCACGGGATAGGCCGGTTCGTGGAAAACGACAAAAATATTTTCTTTTTTGTTTTTCGCCAGATCCTGGTCAAGCCAGGATCTTTGCTCGCTATTCACGAGGTGCTCTTTGGGACTGTCGCTGTCCAAGACGACGAAATGTGAGTTTTTGAAATCAAAGGAATAGACTTGCTCACTGAATTCCGCCGGTCCGTTGGTCGGAAAATCAAATGCGTCCTGCCAGGCTTTCCCGCCCTTGTTGTTGATATTGTCGTGATTTCCCATCGTGGCGTATGTTTTGGAGAGGAGTGGCGCGTCGATTTTTTTCCATTCAGTATGCTTTGTAAGGCATTCGTTGTAGCTTTCGCAGCTGCCGGTGAGATCGCCCGTCGCGATCATGAGATCAGGGTTGTCTTTGACGATATCCTTCACGACTGTTTGAAAAGGTCCATTGGGATTCCCAGTCTTGAAATATTGCGTATCGCCGATGACAGCGAAGGAAAAGTTGTTTTCATCGGCGGTTTGATTCGCTGCCGGAGTATCGGTTGTTTTTGATCCGACAAACGGGCTCGCGACTTTTTCCGCGACGTCTTTCGCTTCTTCCAATATGCCATAGAGAACTCCGCGAAAAGAAAAAAGCGCTCCCGAAGTGGATGATTGGGCGAGGGCCTGGAACGCAAAAAAAACGATTGCGACAATGGCGATTGTGACCAGGTATTTTTTCATAGTCTGTATCGATTACTACATAGTATAGTAGTACATTTTTTCACAAAAAAACAGCCGCAACGCGAAGTTGAAGCCGTTTTTGATGGAATCTAGACAGTTGCCGCCGGCGGATTGTTGTTTCCGGAGTAGGCGAGGTAGGGGACGAAAATAATCGGGATGAGCCCGGCGAGAATCCCCACCCAGACTTGTTTTCCGAGGAGTTTGGCGATATCAACCCAAATGACAAACTGCAAAACAATACCGACAATATTGATGAACGGCACGAGGAAGAAAATGAGCCACCACATCGGACGCTTGGCAATCTGCAGCATCAAAATCAAATTCAAGAGCGGGATCCAGGCGAACCAGGCATTGGGGGTGTTGGTGCGTTTGGCGATGCGCATCAGGGACATGGCAACGATGACATAGACGATGAGCACGATGATCATCACAAAGATGAAAATGCCCGCGCTAAGCGCAAACATCCCCGCCGCCGCATCCGGCGCCACATTGCCTTGATAACTATAGTTGTATTGCGTATCCATAGAGTCACCTCCTCTCGTTTTTTGGTGTTTTTTTCTTGCTCAAATAATAGCAAATTTTGAAAGAATTTGACAGGATTTTGAGTAAGAGTATAGTGATACCTAGGGGGGAGGTGTTTCAAGCGAAAAGTTAAAAATATAAAATTAAAAATTATGGAAATTGACAAGGAAATCATCACGGCGCTCAAAAAGGCGCACAGCCATTTGGCGCGGGTGATCAAGATGGTTGAGGAAAAAGAGTATTGCATCGCCATCCTCCAACAGAATCTGGCGGTGATGGGTCTTTTGCGGTCGGCCAGTCACAAATTACTTGAGCGGCATCTCAACAGCTGTTTTGCGAACGCCATGCGCGGGACAAACGAGAAGCGAAAACAAGAGATGATCAACGAAATTTTGACGATCAATAAAATATTGAAATAATGAAAACGAAAAAAATATATATCCAGGGGATGCACTGCCCGAGCTGTGAAAAATTGCTGGAGGGGGAATTTCGAAATATTCCTGGTGTTCAAAGCGTGAAAGTCGATCGCAAAACCGATTCCGCGGATATTTTCTTTGAGGACAAAGAGCCGGACTTTGAAGAGATAAAAAATATCGCGGAAAAATTCGGCTACACTGTTCATGAAAACGAACCTGTCCAAAAAAATAGCGACGCGAAAAACAAAACATTATGGCAAGAATGGCTGAAAGCAGGGCTGATCGTCATCGCCATCCTGTTTGTGTTCCGTTTTTTTCAAGCTTCGGGCTTTGCAAACGGAATCAGCGCGAGCAATAAGTCGATATCATACGGCGTGGCTTTCCTTGTCGGCCTGGTCGCATCAGTTTCTTCCTGTCTTGCCGTGGTGGGTGCAGTGGTCATCGCTTTTTCAGAAAATTATCTCAGCGAGAAAAAAAGTTTTTTTGAAAGCGCTGTCCGGCCGAATTTGTTTTTCCATATCGGACGCCTCGGAACATTTTTCGTCCTGGGTGGACTATTGGGATCCGTTGGCGGCGAGCTGAATATTTCCGGCAATTTTGTTTCCATCTATACGATTGTCATTGCTCTGGTTATGGCTTGGCTCGGGCTCAATATCATCGGGCTGGTTCCCTCACTCTCGGCGGTTGGGATAAGAATGCCCAAAAAATTCAGCGCGCGCTGGGAGGATTTGAAACGGTCGGAGCACAAAGCGGCGCCGTTTGTCTTGGGCGGGCTCACTTTTTTTCTGCCCTGCGGGTTCACACAGAGCATGCAGCTCTTCGCGCTGGCTTCCGGCAGCTTTTTGGTCGGAGGAGTAAGCCTTTTTCTTTTCGCGCTTGGTACCGTTCCAATATTATTGATGGTCGGTATCACAGCCTCTTGGACGAAAAATATGGGGTTTGCGGTTTTTCAAAAAGTGGCGGGAGTGCTGATTATATTTTTTGCCATATATACATTCAATTCCGGTCTCGCGTTGAGTGGTGTGAAGACGAACGTGATAAGCTCAGGCAATAGGCAAGAAAGCGAGACGAAAAGCAATGCGTCTCAATCTCAAAACCAGCCGGCCAGCCAAGCGCCGCAAATCGTCACGATGAATGTCACGGCGAGCGGGTTCGAGCCGAGTGTGTTCACGGTGAAACAAGGTGTTCCGGTGAAGTGGGTCATCAACGGAGAGAATGTGACAGGTTGCACCAGCACAATCATTGTGCCGTCTCACAATATTTCAAAAAGCCTGAAGGCCGGAGAAAATATCATTCAGTTCACGCCCCAAAGCAAAAGCGTCATCAATTTTTCCTGCGGAATGGGAATGGTACGCGGGAAGTTCATTGTAGAATGAACTTTCCTAAGTTAAAAATTAAAAGTGAAAAGTGTAAAGTTGAGGTTTCTGGCTCCGCCAGATGATTATTCATATGAATAAAAAGAAAATAGTTATTGAAATAAAGGGTATGTCCTGCGCCAGTTGCGCGATGAGCAACGAAAAAGAACTTTTGAAGACAAAGGGGATTTTGAGCGCGTCGGTGAATTTCGCGACCAAAAAAGCCTATATTGAATATGACGCGGATATTTTGGGAGAAGAGAATATAAAAAAAATAATCGTTGATAATGGCTACCAAATTTCCGATCAAGGTTCGACCTTATCCCCCCCGACGTTACGTCGGGGTTCCTCAAGGTCGAACCTTTCGCACGAACATGGAGGTGAAGATATTCAAAAAAACTGGCGAGCGTTTTTGTGGTCAGCAGTCTTGAGTTCGCCGCTTGTTTTGGAAATGTTTTTCAAGATAAGAGTCGGGGAAGATTTTCTGGGCATCGATCTTGTCATGTGGGTGCATTTGATTCTTGCGACAGTTGTCGTCTTTTGGTTTGGCCGGCGTTTTCATCGGATGGCCTATCTCCAGGCCAAAAAATTGCGGGCCAACATGGATACGCTGGTCTCGCTCGGAACGCTGGCTGCGTATTTCTTCAGTCTCTGGGCGATATTTTCCGGCCGCGAAGGCTATCTCGAATCGGCGGCGCTCATCATCACACTGATCCTTCTGGGAAAATATTTTGAAGCGAAAAGCACGGGAAGAGCCGGAGAAGCGATGCGAAAATTGATGGAGATGGGGGTGAAAAAGGCGCGGCTCGTCAAAGACGGCCGCGAAGACGAGGTGAATATTTTTGAAGTTCAGGTTGGGGACGTGCTTGTTGTCCGGCCGGGAGAGAAAATTCCGCTCGATGGAATCGTGCTCGAGGGGGAATCGAATGTTGATGAGTCGATGCTCACAGGTGAATCACTGCCAGTCGAGAAGAAAAAATATTCATCCGTTTTCGGCGCGACGGTCAATCAGGACGGGTTGCTCAAGATAAAAGTGACCGAGGTCGGCGAAGGGACCGTTCTCGCGCAAATAATCAAAACCGTCGAAGAGGCTCAAGGAGCGAAAGCGCCTATCCAAAAACTGGCCGACAAAATTTCGGGAATTTTTGTGCCGACGATCATACTCATTGCTCTTGCCACTTTTTTGGGATGGTATTTTTCCGGCCATATCTTTTCGGCATCTTTGATCAACGCGGTGTCGGTTCTGGTTATTGCTTGTCCCTGCGCGCTGGGTCTTGCGACGCCGACGGCGATCATGGCTGGGACGGGGAGGGGGGCTAAAAATGGAATACTTTTCAAAAGTGGCGATAGCTTTGAGCGGGCTAAAGATATCTCGATGGTCGTTTTCGACAAGACCGGAACACTCACAAAGGGAAAACCGGAAGTAATATCCAAAATCCAAAATCCAAAATCCAAAATTTCGGAAGAAAAATTTTTGAAAATTGCCGGAAGTTTGGCAAAAAATTCAGAGCATCCATTATCGAAAGCAATTTCAAAATATGTTAAAGAGAACAACATCAAACTGGCGGAAGTCGAGAATGTGAAAGAAATTCGGGGGAAGGGGATGACCGGCGAGTGCGTGGAGCACAAGACGAAGCTGCTTCTCGGGAACAAAAAATTGCTCGAAGAAAATAAGATTGATACCAAATGGGCGGATGAAATATTGAACGACGAAAAACTGGGCATTGGCACAAAATTGTTCGTCGCTCACGGATCGGAAGTGGTTGGCGCGATTATTGTCGCGGACGAAGTCCGACCCGAAGCGAAAAAGGTCGTTCAAGATTTGAAAAATATGAAGCTGAAGATCGCGATGATCTCGGGCGACAATCAAAAAACCGCCGAAGCGGTGGCTCGGCAGCTTGGTATCGAAAAAGTCTTAGCCGAATTTTTGCCTTCGGAAAAAGCAGCGGAAATAAAAAAAATGCAAGAAAGAGGAGAAAAAATCATATTTGTGGGCGACGGGATCAATGACGCGCCAAGCCTGGTGCAAGCCGATCTCGGAATCGCAATGGGCAGCGCGCAGGATATCGCCAAAGAAGCGGGGCAGATCATTCTCATCCAAAACGATCTTCAAAAGGTCGTTGAAGCGGTCAAAATATCAAAACTGACGTTCAAAACAATCCGGCAGAATCTTTTCTGGGCGTTCGGATATAACATCGTGGCTATTCCCCTGGCCGCGGCTGGTCTTTTGAATCCCGTCATTGCCGCCGCCGCGATGGCCTTTTCCTCCGTCTCGGTCGTGGGAAACAGTTTGCGGATTTATCGGAAATAAATTGGTATTCACCACTTTGATGTCATCACTTGCTCGGAAATCAAAACAAGTTTTGATTTCTCTCGCTTCGCTCGACAATAAAAATTGCAAGGCATTTTTTCGCGGATATTTTGCTGCTATAAAATAGTAGCAAATTTTGTTTTTCAGGATTTTTTGCTATAATTCATCCAGAATCACCCGAAATATGAAATCCAAAAAACAAAAGAAACCGAAAAATTCGGAAAAATCCAAGAAACCGAAAAAAATTAAACTAGGCTTGTTTGAGGAAGTCTGTTTTGAGGTGAAAAAAATAGAGGCAGTTGCGCTGGTTTCAATCTGCGCGGTGGTTCTTGGAGTTTCTTCTTTGGCCAGCGGAAAGCTTTTGTATGATCATAGCCAAGCAAGGATGAAAAGTACACTAAGCAATCAGCCGGAAATACAAGTTGTGAAGAGCGCCGTTGCGGCTGAAAACAAAACCGACGAAGATATTTCGGGGGCGAAAGAGAGCCAAGATCCGGAGGCGGCAGCCGCGGAGCTTGCTTTGGCGAAAGAGAAAGCGGACAAAGCCGCCAAAGCGAAGATGGTTGCGAGGCAGCGCGCCGCCCAAACCGCCCGGATATTGAGCGGTCCGGTCCCCACGGGGAAGACCAGCGGCCTTCCTGACGGAAGGCGGGAATGCACCACCAAAAGTCTTCATCCGCAAAGAAACGGAAAAGTGCACGTCGACGAAGATTGTTGCGCTGATTACAATGAAACTCCCAATCCCCGCTGCTATTATCCTCCCAATAAGATGGAGATTCTGAAGCGCTGAGGCACATAATTTTGTTTAGCGTTTAACTTTGGAGCGTTTTGTTTATATGAAAAAAAATATTCTTTTCAGTTTGATTGTTGTCGCAAGCGTTCTTTTCCTTTCGGGATGCGCCGAGAGCCAGCCGCCGCAGCCGGTGCTCCGGGACGCCGAGCAATATGACATAAAATCATATGCCCAGCGCGCGCCGGACAGCTCGCCGGCGACGCACCGGCTTTCCGTGGGCGCGCCGCAGAGTGATCCTGGTTCGACTGGCCAAGGCCAAAATTCGGCGGCTGATCAAGCAGACACGAAGCAACCACCTGCCATGCAGATCGATAAAAGCAAAACCTATTCAGCGATTCTCAAAACGGGAGAAGGAGACATCACGATCGACCTTGACGCGAAAAAAGTGCCGATCACGGTCAACAATTTTGTCGCGCTTGCAAAGAAAAATTTCTATGACGGGACGGTTTTTCATCGCGTCATGAAAGATTTCATGATTCAGGGAGGTGATCCCAACGGCGATGGAAGCGGTGGTCCGGGATACAAGTTCGCTGATGAAAGCTTGGATGGGAAATATACGCGGGGAACCGTGGCGATGGCCAATTCCGGCCCCAACACGAATGGCAGCCAATTTTTCATCATCCACAAAGACTATGACCTTCCCAATTCATACGTCATCTTCGGACACGTTTCGAGCGGTATGGACGCAGTCGACAAAATCGCGGAGGCGAAGGTCACAGACAACGGCGCGGGCGAAAAATCAAAACCAGTGAAACCGGTGGCGATTGATTCAGTCGAGATCGTAGAGAAGTAGCCAATAAGCCTTGTCAAAGATAGATAATTGACATAGAATGCAAAAGCATTGTTTTTTCACAATGGAATATTCCGAGGTAGCTCAATGGTAGAGCAGTTGGCTGTAACTGGTTTGCAGCTTTCCGTCGAAAGGCGGATTGAAAAATTTTGGGATAACGGTGAAAGCTAAATCGCTCACTTGAGGGGTACGCTGACACCGTGGGAACTCCCGACATAAAGTCGGGGGAGCGCCGTAGAGACTAGATACCAAAATGCCTAAGGCCCGCTTGGCGGGTTACGGCAATGATATAGTCCACCCCTTTTGGAAACATTAGGACAAGTGTAACCAATTGGTTGTGGGTTCGAATCCCACCCTCGGAGCACCAATTTTCAGGCTTATATAAAGCCTGATTTTTGTTGCCGCGGATGAGGTGTATTATTTTTTGGTAATACAATTTGCAAATTTTTCCCGTGAATAGAGAAGTTTGGCACTGCGTTCGCCTTTTGTTTTGGAGTTCGTTTCTATAAAACTATATTTTGCCGGCATTCAACGCTGGAGGAAGTTTTTCTATTTTATGATATAATTCAACTATATTAAAAATTAAACAAAATAAAATGAACAAAAAAACAACCTGGTTGATTATTGCGGTGGCGGTTTTGTTCCTGGCAGCCTATTTGGCTCCGCGTTTTTCTTTGAAGAACAAATTGCCTGCCGGATTGGTTGCTTCCGGACATCCGGAGTGGCCGCCGATCATGTATCAAAAAGATGACAAGATTGTCGGCGCCGGTCCGGAAATTGTCGCCAAGGTTTTCGGAGATCTGGGCGTTAAGGTCGATTCGAAATATGAAGGGCCCTGGGACGTGGTTCAAAGCAAGGCGAAAGACGGAACAGTGGACGTTTTGGTGGCCGCCTACAAAACGGCCGAGCGGGAAACATATATGGACTATTCCATTCCGTATACAGTTGACCCGGTGGTTTTGGTGACCAAAAAAGGGAAAGCTTTTTCCTATGACAATTGGAACGACCTCGTCGGCAAAAAGGGAGTGGTGACGACAGGGGACAGCTATGGACAGGATTTTGACGCTTTTCTCAAAGACAAGTTGACCGTGCAGCAGGTCGGCACGCCTGCGGAAGCTTTCGCTCTTTTGGGCAATGGGGAGGCGGACTATTTCGTCTACGCGCTCTATTCGGCGGAAAACTATTTTTTCCAGCAAAAAGTTTCCGACCAGTTCGAAATCATCCCGAAATATGTTAGCTCGGAAAATTTTTATCTGACCATTTCCAAAAAATCTTCTTTCGGCTCTCTTCTGCCGCAAGTCAACGCCCTTTTGGAAAAATACAAATCAGACGGGACGATCGACCGCATCATCGAAAACAGCAAACAGTCTTTGTGGAACGGGAATAAATAAGAAATTCACAAAAAAACAGCCCCGACGTGACGTCGGGGCTGTTTTTGCATGCATAAAAATTCTATTCCGGCGGTTAGGCTTTTCGGCGAGCGGATTTTTTGGCTGTCTTGGCCACGCGCGTTGCGTTTTTGGCGACTTCCTGCTTGGCCGCAACAGCGAGGGCGCTCATGGACTTCCAGTGTTTTTTGAGATCAGCCGCCAAGGCCGCAATTTCCGGCTGGCTCGCTTTTTTTCCTTTCTTGTAGTCTCTGGCCACCGAGTCGATGATCTCCCGGTAGACCGGCTCTGTGATTTCGCGCGCTTTTTCGAGCTTTTCCACAACCTCGCCCTTCATTTTGATGGCCCACGCCTTGGCGTGCTGCCGGTGTTTCTTGCCCTTTGGTCCGAAGAAAAAATAGGCCGTCGTCGCAAGTCCGGCGAGACTCGCTCCAATCACCGCGTACTTCACCACTTTTGCTTTGTTTGTTTTCTTTTGCATTTCCGTATCGCTTTTAAAAAATTATTTTTTCTTGTCACGGCTTCTGCCGCGCGCCGGAGGAAAAAAGATCCGGAAAACCATATTGTCTTCGAGTCTCTCTTTGAGCTCAAGCACGAATTCTTCCGATTCCTTGAAATGGGTTTGCAGTTTTTCCGAGATCAAATAAAGATTTTTTCCCGCTTTGATGAAATAGAACAAAACGACGGAAAGCAGCACAGCGAGCACTACGGTCGCAATGGAAGAAATAAAAAAGAAAATGTCCGCCTTCACCAACGTATCCATGCGTACAGTATACTACACAACCCTGCGACCGCGCAAAAGACGTCCGATGTTGTCTCATTGCGGACGCTATTTGACAGAATCCGCATAATATCGCAGACTATCAATACCACTAAAAATTGAATAGCAAACATATGGAGCTGGAAAATAAGATCAAAGAAATAATTTTTGGGTTATTCGGATCTATTATCGCCAGTTTCGGAGTGTCTTTGGGCGCTTCTTTTTTAACCACCAACCATACGACCATATTGCTTTCCGGATTGATCGTGGGGGTGGCCAGCAGTTTTGCCAATGCTTTCGGTCCATTGGTTTCAAGCTCCCAAATGCTTACCCGCCAAACCTATTCCAAGCAGGATTTTCAACAAGCCGCCGGATCTTCCGTACTTACCTTTGTCATTGTCGGGTTGCCTCTTGTTTCCTACGGCCTAATCAGCGATCTGGGGATCGCGAGAATAATTTCAGTGATAACCGGCTTGGTTCTTCTGTTTATTTTCGGAGTCCATCAAGCTCAATTGGAACGCAAATCTCCTTTGGGCTATGGCTTTACGATGGCGCTGGTCGGTGTTGTCTGCGCGGGCATTTTTTACTACTTGGCTATTTTATTCAGATAAAGGCGGTTTCGAGACAACATGATTTTGGCTGCGAAAAAATACCTTGTTTTTGGGTGTTTTTTTGATCCCAAACAGCTCAAATATGGTAGAATACTAAATAGGTAATTTATAAAGCATAGCAATGTCAGCGTTGGCCATAATTTTATCAACTTGTGGAGCTTTGTTCCAAGCCCTGGGCGCCGCGATTAATAAGAAATCATTACAAATGCCGGGCATGAATAATCTTATCGGTTTAGTTACATTCACTGTCGCAGGTCTGGCGTTCTCGGTAGTATATTTTTTCACAAACAAAACGTTCGGATATAGTAATCTCTCTTTGTATTTCTGGGAAGTGATGGCCTGGTATGCCGGACTCAATATTGTGGCACACTGGTTTATGTATCGCGCTCTGAACCTGGCGGAGTTCAATCATCTCATGCCCTTTATGGCGCTTGTCAGTGTCTCGGTAATTATACCCCCCATATTCATGCTTGGTGAAATTCCCACGGCGGCCGGTTTACTCGGGATTATTCTTATCGTTATCGGTGCCATAACGATGAATTATAAAAAAAATAAACATAAAGACTCTAGCAATCAAAAACATAAAAATAATCGCAAGGGGGCGTTGTATTTCTTGGTGACAGCAATTTGTTTTACCTTCACATCAACTTTAGCGAAAGTAACTGTCCAGGAGTCTTCGGTGCTTTTCTCATCGCTGGTGGTCCACCTGTTGATAGGAGTTGGTTTTCTTTCAATGCTGATTGTGTATAAAGAATTTGGAAAAATAAGGGATGTTATTCTGAAGCCAGAATTGCGCCCGTTACTTTTTGGAATGATTATTGTTGGCATTATTGTCTTTGCAGAGAATGGAACAGTGAATACTGCGCTGCGAATAGCGCCTGTTGCAAGTGTAATGGCAATAAAAAGAATCATGCCGCTTTTTGCTTTTCTGATCGGCTTGTTCTATTTCAAAGAGCGAGATGATTTAAAGAAAAAAATAATCGCTACCGCGCTTATGGTTGCAGGAGCCGTATTTGTGACTATTTTTTGATCATACTATTCCCCGAAATCCCACTTTCTGACCACAATATGCTTTTTTTATATTTCAAAAAACCGCCGATCACAAGACGGTTTTTTTGTTTAGAGCGAAGTACGTACCGAAATACGTATTTAAATAAATATCAAATTTATTTCTTTTCCCAAGAATACGCTTGGAACGTCCAATTGATGGCGGTGCGGATGTCTTGCCAGCGATAGGGGTCGTCGAGGAGGACAACGACGATGCGGTGCAAATGCGTCGGATCTGACACACCCATCAGAAGCGAATATCCAGCCGCCGGGGTGAAGCCGGTTTTGCCTCCGAGGCAGTTGGGAATATCATTGAGAAGAATATCGCTGTTGATGAGGGTGTGCGCGACCTGTCCGTCACAAGAAAATACTTCTGAGTTATTTGGAAATTGGAACATCTTCCAAACCGTGTCGAAGCGCATGGAATAGGCGGCAACGCGGGCGATGTCCGCTGCGGAAGAATAGCATTCGCTTTCGCGTCCGTCCGGCTCGAGCCCGGAAGGCGTGCAAAAATGGGTGTCGGTGAGTCCCATCTGCTTGGCTTTCTGGTTCATAAGATCGGCAAAAGCGTCTTGCGACCCGGAAATATGTTTTCCGAGGGCGATGGCCGCGTCATTGGCGCTGTTCATCAGCATCGCCTGAAGGAGGCTTTTGGCCGAAACTTGTTCGCCGATCTTGAGCCGCGGGCTGATGCAATATCCGCTGCGCGGGCAGCCGATTTTTGTCCCTTCGATGTATACTTCTTCGTCGCCAATTGTCACCGGATCATCCAGATTCGGAATTTTTTCCATGACGAGGACTGCCGTCATCATTTTCGTGAGCGAGGCGATCTGACGCCGATCCGTTTCATGACCCCCGGCCAATATTTTCCCGGTGTCGGCGTCGACCACCACGAAAGCGTGGGCGGTCGGGATCACAAGATCCGGCACTTTCTCATCGCGCACCGGCTGATATTCGGGATTGTCGGACGCTTGGGCTTTGATCGGTTCCGGTTTTTTCGCCTCCGCCGCGGGAACGGCGCTCTGCTCCGCTTCGGTCTTGGCTTGATCCGCGTGTGTTTCGCGATATTGATTGACCATAAACGCCGCGTCTCCGATGATGATCGCGATGAGCAGCAACAAAAGAAAACCTTTTTTTGGTTTTTTTGGAGGCGGATCGGGCGCGTATCTTTTTGGCTGGTATCTTATGTCCATCACGAAGGAATTTTAGCAAATGAACGGAGTCGAGGCAAATCGGCGGAAGGAAAGATTTTTTATAGCTCAAGAGAGTTCGAAGAAAATTATATTTCGCGATGCAACCATGCTTTTCGGCATGGTTTTTTATCCAAGCATTGGGATATTCTATTCAACAAACGTCAGCGCTTTGCCTTTCTTGGTTCCTCGTCCCGTACGGCCGATGCGGTGGATATAGTCATCGTAGGTGGCGGGAAGGTCATAGTTGATGACATGGCTGACGCTGTCAATATCAAGTCCGCGGGCGGCGACGTCCGTGGCGACCAAAACCTGCACCTGATTGTCTTTGAAGCGCTTGAGGGCGCGCTGGCGCTGGCTTTGCGATTTGTTGCCATGGATGGATTCTGATTTGAAGCCGCGAGTGATCAGTTTTTTGGAAAGATTTTCCACGCCGTGTTTGGTCCGGCCGAAAACCAGCACTTTTTTGAATTCAGGATCGTTCAGGATATCATGCAGTTTGTCGATCTTGTCCGCTCCGCGCATTTTGACGATGTCCTGCTGGACGTTTTTCGAGGTGTCTCGGGTTTTCACGGAAATGGTGATCGGGTCGCGCAGAAATTTGCTTATCAAGCCTTCGATAGTGGCCGACATCGTAGCCGCGAAACACAAAGTGTGCCGCTCAAGTGGAACATTCGACATGATCAGTTTGATGTCAGTCACAAAGCCTATATCAAGCATCTGATCGGCTTCATCGAGCACGACCGTGTCGATTTCCCCCAGCTTCAAAACTCTCCGGTTGATAAGATCAATGACTCTTCCGGGTGTTCCGATGATTAGATTGTTGAAATAGCGCAGATTTCGGATCTGCATATTGATATTGGCGCCGCCGACGCAGACAACAGAATAAAGGCCGAGACCCTTCGAGAAGATGCGAAATTCTTGGTCGATTTGAAGGGCCAGTTCGCGCGTCGGGGTCAGAATAAGAACCTGCTTGCTCTTGTCGCCAATTTGCTTGTGGATCAGCGGAATGAGGAAAGCGGCGGTTTTTCCGGTTCCGGTGTTGGCCAGCCCCACGACATCCCGATCGTTCAAAATATGAGGGATGATCTTATCCTGGATCGGAGTTGGCTGCTGATAGCCAGCTTTCTCAAGTGTCCGGAGAATTGTCGGATTGAGCCTGAAGTCGGAAAATTGGTACTGGGGGACAAAATGTTCCACTTTTTCCGTGATGACCGCGGCTTTGTTGATGAAAGCCGAAAGGTCGAGCGGGGACAGCTTGAACCGGCCACCTCCCCGGGATTGGCTCCGGCCGGCAGGGTGCCAGCCACCGCCAAAAGAACGGCCTCTTGCGCCCGATTGATTGTTTCTGCCGCGGCCGGACGAAAAGTTCCGGCGCGAAGATTGATATCTTGAATGGCTGTTTCTCACGAAATTACTAAATGATTAATTGCCGCTCTTTGGACAATCTGTTAAGCATACGCTAGTTGTTTGTTTTTGTAAACCCCAGCGTTTCACCAGGGATGAAATATTGTTTTCGCGAGGGTGTAATAGAAGATACAAAGCCGCATATCAATATGCTATTAATCATTTATTATGTTTTCTACAACTCCGTCCCGCTGAGCGGGATCGGATTTTTGTGTATAATGAAAGAAGATAAGAAGCAGCTGAATTTATGCGCGGATTTTTCCACGATTTTTTTGGGAATATAAAAAAAATTTTTTGGGGGCGCAATTTGCTCTGGCATCTTGCAAAGAGGAATTTTTTTCGGCTGGCCATCTTCGCACACGACGGTCGCGTTCGCGATGGCGATAACCCTTATTGCGCTCTATCCGAAAAAAAATGGGTCAGATACGCCGCGATGGCTTATGCCCTTTATGTCGGCATCGGTGTATCAATGACCATCCATTGGTTTTCCGACTTCGCGGCCGGGATTATATTCGGATCTATGATCGGGATGGTGGTGGGAAAAAGTTATCGCGAGCGATTTTGAATAGAAAAATGACAGATACACGCAAAAAAATATATTTTGGGGCAATTGTTCTGATTTTGGCCGTTATCGCGGCCGGCGGTTTTTGGCTGTTTCAGAAAAATAATTTGGCCAGAAAAATAGAAGAGAAAAATCAACAAGCCAATGCTGTGGCAGAAAATATTTCACCGGCGGTTGAGGCCAATTCGGAATCTTTTGCCGGATCTCTCGTGCCGCCACCGAAACCTCCGCCTCCGCCAGTGGATATGAATCGTCTCAAAGCGCAGGGCTGCGTCGCGGACGGACTGCTCACGGAATATAATCCCGACCAGGGAGAATTTATTCAGCTTATCAACCGTTCGAATTGCTACTATCTCCACCGGGCGATCGAGACGTGGCGCGAGCCGCCCGATTTTCCCGTGATCGAAAAAAACATGGCGCAGATAGCGAAGCGGGATGTCGTGTATGGGATGTTCATCGCCGAAGCGATCGGCACGAAAGATGGATACAAAAACGAAGATACCGGTCATGTTTTCGATTTCGGGGAAATGTGCCACAACGACAGTCTCAATGATTGGGGCGAGCATACCTGCAAACCGACTTTTTCTTCAAGAGAATATCAAAAATATCTCGAATATATCACCCACAAGGCGATCGATCTGGGCGTGCAGAGTTTCACGTTTGGCCAGATCCAGTTGCAAGAAAGCTCGATGCGCAATTATGCGCCGCAAATTGTGAAGAGCATCCGCGCCTATGCCAAGAAAAAAAATGTCGACGTCGTGATCGGCGCGCAGACGGGCTCCATCACCGACGCGAAATATCTGAAAATTTTCGACTATATCGAAGGGGGGGTAGGTATTGACGGCAACGGCGACATCGAAAATGGCCCGTGTCTTTCAAAAAGAGGCAGTTGCTGGGCGCTGCTTTGGAACAAAGCCTATGCCTCGAAAGCCAAAAACGTCCTTCTGCATCTTGACTGGACCGGAATTTCGTCGGACGACTTGGATATTTTCGCGCGGATGAGCGCGCCGAAGCGGGCGACGACGCTCAAAAACCTCTATGGTTTTTTCAAACAGAAGAATATGGGCTTTCTTATGCCATATTTCGGCGTGCTCGATACAGGCAATGGCGGCTGCTTTGGCCCAAAGAAACGATTCAATTCCCCCTCCGACGCCTATTCTTGCAAAGACGAGGGCGTGATTGGCAAGATATTGGGCGGTTCCTGACCTCTCGGTTGACAAAATGCCCAGAAGTGCTATACTTATCACATCACAAGAGTATGCAAAGGCAGCGTCGTCGAACTCATTTTTGCATTACATTCAAATGTGAATTTAAATAATCTCCAAAGAAAAATGGCACAAGGAACAATCAAGAGACTCACAGACCGGGGATTCGGATTCATTGCCCAAGAAGGCAGTGACAAGGATCTCTTCTTCCACTCGAGCGAGCTCGTCGGAGTTGACTTCAACGATCTCAAGGAAGGCGACACAGTTTCTTTCGAAATCGGCGAAAGCCCGAAAGGACCGAACGCGAC
>Ga0172371_10006350_pt1 | contig 17233 bp, 14 predicted proteins | sample Lak12m_FD_114543 | JGI IMG/M metagenome (GOLD analysis project Ga0172371, IMG submission 114543) | Freshwater microbial communities from Kabuno Bay, South-Kivu, Congo - kab_022012_12m | ecosystem: Environmental > Aquatic > Freshwater > Lake | place: Democratic Republic of the Congo: South-Kivu...
ATGGCGCACCGCGAGCAGCCGGTCCCGTTCCTCCGCGATCTTCGCGGCGACGTTCCCGAGGCCTTGGACAACGTCTTCCAGAAGATGATGGCCAAGCGGCCGCAGGACCGCTATCGCTCGATGACGGAGGTCATTGCCGAGATCCAGAAGTGCATCGCCAACCGCCAGCAGACGACGGGGAGCACGAGCTCGGGGCCCTACGTGTTCGACGAGACGGTGCGGACGGGCTCGGGCAAACCGGCCAAACCGGCCAAGCCGGCCGAAGCCGCCCCGTCGCCACAGCCCGTCTCCGCGGTCGGGTCGCTTCTCGACGAATGGCTGGTGGCCGAGTCGGCCCAGATCAGCGAGCCCCTCTCCTCGTCAATGGGTACCCTCTCGTGGCGCCGCAAGCGGCGGCGGTTCCTCAAGATCGCCGGCGCCGTCTCGGCCGTGGTCGTCGTTGGAATTCTGGCCGACTGGCTGTGGTCGGGCCGCTCGCGCGGCACGCTCGTGGTCGAGTTCATGGGTTCCGGCGGGTTCTTGGAAGTCACTACCCTGCAGGGAGACCTGGTCGTAAAGTGCCCGATCGGACGCGGGATGCTCGAGCTGCCGACCTCGCCGGGCAGGTATCGCGTGAAGGTCAGCCAAGACCGCGTAGACCTGTTCGTGCGCGAGGTGAGCGTGCCGGCCGGAGGACGAGGGAACGTCGTGGTGAAGACGGGCAGCGAGGCCCCCGGCGGCAAGTAGCGCAAGAACGCGACCGTCGGTCGCGCCTGGTGAAGCGTGGCCGCCGTGGGCCGATACTTGGACGCCTATCACAGAAGTCTGACGCGAAGGACCTCAACCACACGATCGGCTTCACGGACCACGAACAATACGCGCAGTGGCGGTACAAGAAGGGCCCGCAAGCCTTCCCTCAGTTCGATCCCTTTGCCGGGTGCGTCCTCGCCCAATTCCCGGTCGAGCCAGTCGATAGCGGCAGTCACCGCTCGGCGGTCGGATGAAGCGAGCCACAATTCCGCCAGTTCGTCCTGGGCACCCTGGGGCCACACGACTGTGTAGCGGGTCATTGAAGCTCCAATGACCGGAAGTGATCAAGTACTTCCTGGGTGGTGTAGCGGCGCTCGCCAGAACGGAGCCGCGCGTCGGCGATCCGCAAATCCTCCTCCGTGAATCGGTGCGCGACATAACCGAGCCCCCTCCCCTGGCGGTCGCGAGTTTCCACGACCTCCGTCGCTTCCGACACCACCCGAGCCTGATCGTCGTCCAGGATGATATGTGCCATGGCGCCGCTCCGGATACCCAAGATCCCCAAACGCTACCCAGAAGGCTTCACCGGCCCTACGCAACGGACAAGACCATTATAGTATTGCTCGCAAACGAGTTCCAGGTCTCGCTGAACCAAGACAGTGCTCTGGCCCGAATGCGATGGCGACCTTATCCCGTTTCATGCAGCGGATGGCCACCATGCACACCCAGCGCTGGCAGCGGGCAAAGTTGCGCGTAGGCTACGGGCACCTGTACCAAGGCCGGTTCAAGTCGTTTCCGATCGAGAGCGACGAGCATTTCTATCGCGTGGTGCGGTACGTCGAGCGGAACGCTTTGCGGGCCGGACTTGTTCAGCGCGCGGAGGACTAGCAATGGGGGAGTCTGCAACGGCATGCGCAGAAAGCGAGGGGTCCGTTGTTGGCCGAGTGGCCGTTGCCCGAGCCCTCCGACTGGATCGAGCACGTCAACTCACCGCAGACAGAAAGCGAGGTGGAGGCGATCCGCCAATGCCTTCATCGCGGCAGTCCCTATGGCAACGCCGCCTGGACCGAGCAGGTCGCCGACCGGCTTGGTCTCCAATCGACACTGCGTGGTCGTGGTCGCCCTCATTGCGGCTCCAAAGACCGGAGATGATCAAGAACTTCCTGCGTGGTGTAGCGACGCTCGCCGGAATGGAGCCGCGTGTCGGCCACCCGCAGGTCTTCTTCCGTGAATCGGTGCGCAACATAACCGAGGCCTCTCCCCTGCCGGTCGCGGATTTCCACGACCTCCGTCGCTTGCGACACCACCCGGGCCTGATCGTCGTCCAGGATAATATGTGCCATGGCGGCCGTCCCAATACGCAGGTTCTCCCTACGCCACCCAGAACACTTCGCGATTCCTGCGTGGCGGACAGAACTATTATAGTGCGAGTCGTGATAGAGTTCCAGGTCTCCATGATCAGCCGGCTGCGCGGCCGGGGACGGGGAACTGCGAGGGGCTGGGCGCACGGGTGCCCCTGATTGGTCAGACCCGTACATCGTGTGCCACTGCTTGACTGGTGCCGGCCCTTGCGTCGTAGCAAACCTGAGGATTCCCCGCCGGCACCGGGCAAGCAGTGCGCCGGCGGCTGGAACTGCTCGCTCCGAGTCAATCCGAGTCTTTCATGGGTGCGGGAAGGCTTCGGTCGATCTTAAGGAGCACACCCTCGTTTGCTGATCAATGGTCGGCCACTCAGTTGAACTGTCCTGCCCTCACTGCTTGGCCGCTGCCGGCAGGGCGTATCCCCGTCGTTTAGTCTCTCTGGCGGCAGCGGCCAAGCAGTGGCACACCCGTGACTCCTTACAAGGGGCACCCGTGCGCGACCACCAGTCGCGGCTTCGTGAGATCAGCCTGCTTCGCGGCGGGGGATGGGGAATTGCGAAGGGCCAAGCGCAAAGTGCGGGGCGGGCAGGACCGCCGGACGCGGGATGGCCAGAGGGCCGACCGGACCATCCGTGCGACCGTCCCATAGGTGGAGCTGGATTTTGCGAAGGATCCGCTCGGCCAATGCCACGGCCTCTCGACCGTCTTCCCCGGTGACTCGCGGCGAGCGATGCGTTTGGATGCTCTGCAAGAAGTCCTCCAGCTCCAGGGCCAGGGCGTCGACGGCGTCGAACTGCGTCACTTCGCGTCGCAGGTGTTGCTGGAGGATGCGATCTTTGTCTTGAGTCTCATCGGCTGCCAGCGCGGCGACGTCCAGCTCGCGCCGCAGCAGCGCCTCGCTGGGGTGAATCAAGGTGGTGATGCGGGCCGCGAAGTCGATGCCCGCAAATCCCCGCGCCGACCAGACCTGCATGCGCCGCGCCGGCTCGTGGGCCACCCGCGACGCGCTCAGCGCCGCCACGCAGCCGCACTCGAACTCCAACCGGGCACTGGCGACATCCTCGTGGCCCCCCAGGACGGAAAGCCCGAGGGCCTCAACCTTTCGCACCGGGGAGCGGACCAGGGAAAGAACCAGGTCGAGGTCGTGGACCATGAGGTCGAGGACCACCCCGACGTCCATCGACCGGAAGGTGAAGGCGCCTGCGCGGACCGCCTCGATGTACTTCGGATCGGCGACGTGGGGGAAGGCGGCGGTCATGGCCGGGTTGAATCGCTCCACGTGCCCCACCTGGAGCACGGCGCCGTTTCGCCGGGCCGCCTCGACGAGTTCGTCGGCCTGGGCCGCGGTCGCGCACAGGGGTTTCTCGACGAGGAGATGAATGCCCCATTGGAGCAGTTCCATCGCAATGGGGTGATGAAACTGGGTGGGCGCGGCCACGACGGCGGCGTCGATCTGGCTCAACAGCGGCCCGCAGTCGGCGAGCGCTTGCGTGCCGCACTCGGCGGCCAGGCGATGGCACCGGGACGCGACCGGATCGACCACGGCCACCAGTTCCGCGTCCTGGAGCCGAGCGAGCTTCTGGGCGTGGAACCCGCCCAACCGCCCGGCGCCGATCACCGCCACGCGAGTTCTTCTCACGCCGCTCTCCTACGCTCGCGACCCCGTCCGTGCCGCCCTTGGTGCTGGTCGTCGACGAAGTTCAGCAGGTGCTGGACGTGGGGGACCAGTTGCCCGTTGGAGCGGAGGATCTCCCGGGCGTGCTCCAGGCCGACCTTGGCGCGGTAGAGGAGCCGGTGGGCCTCCGCCAGACAGTCGATCACTTCCGGCGAGAAATCGTTGCGCTTCAGGGCCACGACGTTGATGCAGCGGGGCCGGGCAGGGACGCCTTCGACGAGCATGTAGGGGGGCACGTCGTGCCGCACGCCGCTCAAGCCCGCCACGAAACTGTAGCTCCCGATGGTGGCAAAGTGGTGCACCGCCGCGCCGCCGGAGAGCGAAGCGTGATCGTGGACGTGGACGTGGCCGCCCAGCAGAACGCCGTTGGTGAGGATGATGTGGTTTCCCAGCCGGCAGTCGTGGGCGACGTGGGAGCAGGCCATGAGGAAGTTGTCGTCGCCCAGCGAGGTGATCCCATCCTCCTTTTCCGTGGCGCGGTTGATGGTCACGCACTCGCGGATGATGTTGTGGTTGCCGATGATGACCCGCGTATCGGCGCCGGTGTAGCTGATGTCCTGGGGAGCCCCTCCGATCACCGCGCCCGGGTAGACGTGGTTGAACTCTCCGAGGACCACGTTCCCCATGACGGTGACATTGTTCTCCAGGCGGGTCCCGCGGCCGATGTGAACGCGGGGGCCGATCACGCAGAACGGGCCGATCTCGACCTCGTCCTCAATTTCCGCCCGGGGATCGATGAATACGTTCTCGGCAACATAAGTGGCCATCGTCGCGGCTCCTCTGAATCATGTTGGGGCGCGTCGCACCTCACGCGCAGCGTTTCCGGCAGGTGGTGCCCTCCGACTCGCCGACCAGGGCCCGAACCAACTCGGCGTTCAGGCGATGGCCGCTGCGGTGGGCGATGAACTGGCCCACCAGGTCGCACCCGGCCAGGGCCAGATCGCCGAGCATGTCGAGGAGCTTGTGCCGCGCGCACTCGTCGCGGAACCGCTCCCGGTTATCGATCGGCCCGTGGCCGTTGTAGACCAAGAGATCCTGGGCCCGGGTGCGGTGCCCGATGCCCTGGGCGAGAAGCCATTCGGCTTCCGCCTTCAGCATGAACGTGCGGCAAGGCGCCAGATCGCGTCGAAAGATGTCGGGAGTCACGGCGGTCTGGAACGTCTGCCGCCCGATCGGCGTGTGCTGGCCGTACTCCAAATGGTAGTGGAACACCGACTCGTGGTTGGCCGCCGGCCGGGCTTCGATCCAGCTCTCGCCGTCTCCCATCCGAAGCACTTCGCCGACGACCCGCCGCGGCTGGAGAGACTCTTGTTCGACGAACCCCGCCTTGTCGAGGGCCTCGACGAAGGGGAGGGCGGAGCCGTCGCAGCCGGGCATTTCGGCCTGGTCGACCCAGATCTCGCAGTTGTCGACCCGCAGCCCGCCCAGGGCGGCCATCACGTGCTCGACCATCTCGACGCCCGCCGCTCCGCACCGCAGGCTCGTGCGGCGCGGCTGCTCGACCCGGCACGCAATCCGCGCCGGGATCCGCGGGCATCCGGGCAGGTCGCGGCGGACGAACACGATTCCCGTGTCGGCCTCGGCGGGGCGGAATTCGACGCAGACGTCCCGTCCGCTCCAGAAGCCGAATCCGGTGACCGCGGCGGATCCGCCGATCGTGCGCTTCCTGCGAAAGGTATCCATCGAGAAGGGCTAGTCATCCGTGACTAAAGGATTCCGTTCCTGCCTCCCCCTTCCACCGGTTGGCCGCCATCCTGGCGTCCGTGCGGCGGAAAGGAACTCGCCGCCGCTACCTGCGCGGGAGATTCACCGGGCCGTTGGAGGGCCGCTCCGTCTGTAACGCCCGCCGGTTGAGCGACTCGAGAATAATCGGGGTAATGTCGAGGCCGCGGGCGTACCAGATGACCGGCTTATTGAGCTCGGTGAGGATCTCGTCGGGTTTGTCGGCGTCGGCCGGCTCGCTCTTGAACTTGAAGACCGCGGCGATGCCGTTGGCCTGGGCGTAGGCATCGACTTCCTGCTGGATCTCCTGGTAGACCATGTAATAGGTCTTGGCCTCGGTCTTGGCGAACTCCTTCTTCTGGAGTTGGAAGCGGACGTTCAAGTCGGCCGACCGCTTGGCGATCTCCTCTTCGAGCTGCTTGTATTCGGCGGTGCCGGCGCGGTAGTCGTTGAGGCGCTCCGAGAGGGCGCGGAGCGAGTCGCGCTCCTTCTTCATCTGCTGCTCGGCCCGCTCCATGTCGGCCTGGAGGTCGGTCATGTGCGCCTTGAAGCGGGTGTGGTTCTTGAAGATCACGCCCATGTCGATCAGCGCGATGTCGCTGCCGACCCTCGTGCCAGCCGCCGGCCCGGTCCTTTGCTGGGCCAAGGCCCCCGCGACGAGAACCGCGGCCACCAGGAAACAACTCGCCAGAGCGACCCCGACTCGAGACTTCTTCACTTTCAGCACTCCTTGCTGCTAAAGCCCGTCGTCCTTGACGTGCCGGACCTGGGGGTTTGAGGATGCCGCCGCTACGTGAATCGCTGGCCGACGCAAAAAGACGCACACGCGAGGCGGTATTCTGCCCGTAAAGGCAGATTTGGTAAAGAGCAGATATTTGCGGCACGGATGAAGACTGTAACCCTTTGGCGGATCGGACGTTAGGGCCGTGAGTCTCGTTCCCACGCTCTGCGTGGGAACGCACGTCCGGCCGCTCCGCGGCCATCGCGGGTGGAGGCCCGCACGGAGCGAGGTGCTATACCGCCGTTGTCGAACGCAGATCGTGGCGCGATTCACCGCCTTCGGTACGCACCCCCGGGCCGGATGCGCCGCAAAGCGGCGAGGCCTGCGTTCCCACGCAGAGCGTGGGAACGAGGTTCAGGGCTGCCACGCGGAGTCCACGAATTCGCTTTGACACGAAGGGCCCATCTCGCTATGCTTCGGCCCCTTCGAGCGCGGCACGGACGCCCCGCTCGAAGCTGCCCGGGTGGGCATGGAGGCCCGCCCCATCGACGCCACGGAGGGTACCCCCTTGGTATCAGAACGCAGCGTGCTGATCGTCGACGGCTCAGAAGAGAACCGCGAGGTCTTGAAGGCCGCCCTGGAACGCCGGGGGTGCAGGATCCTCTCCGCCAGCCGCGCCGAACGGGGTTTGCAACTGGCCCGGCGCCACCATCCCGACGTCATCGTGCTCGACCTGGAGTTGAGCACGGCTTCGCCGGAAGAACTGTGCGCCCCATTCGCCCGGGAAACCGAGGCGACGGCCACACGACTAGTGATTCTGGGAACTATGCGCCGCTGTGAGAGGGGATTCCCCACCGGGGAATTTGTCGCCAAGCCCTATCACTATGGTCCGCTGGTCCGTAGAATCGAGCAGTTGCTTGACTCGGCTGGGCAAGAAGTGGGACAGGCTTTCCAGCCTGCCTTGAGGGAGTCCGTGCAGTCGCTGCCCGCCGATGGCAGGCTGGAAAGTCTGCCCCACGATGGCAGGGTCAACAGCCTGCCCTACGACTACGCCCGGTGTGCCTAATTAGGGGGGCTTGAGGTCCCGGAACGCCCCCCAGAAGATGGTGTGGCGGTTCTTGGAGTCCTCGCTGTGCCCTCGCTGTTCGTGATCCGCGGCAACGACCAGGGGACGCGCTTCGAGTTGGAAGGGCAGGCCATCGGGCTGGGGCGCGATTCCGCCAATGCGGTCCAGCTCCACGACACCGAAGTCTCCCGCCAGCACGCGGAGCTCCAGCGCACGGAAAACTCCTATCTGCTGGTCGATCTCAATAGCTCCAACGGCACCTTCGTGAACGGGAAGCGGACGCAGCGGCACCGCCTGAGCACGGGCGACCAGGTCCAGATGGGGAGCACCCTGATGCTCTACACGGGCCCGCCCGAAGAGTCGCTCGAAGACCTCACCGACAAGGTCGACATCACCGCCCGCGTGCCGGCCGACGAGCCCTCGCACATCGTCCGCTCCGTGTCCCCGCAGGAAGGCACGCGCCTGCTCGACTTGCGGGCCGAGCAGGCGGAGAACTCGTGGCTGGCGCGGGCCCGGAGCAATCTCGAAGTCCTCTACCGCACGGCCCTGGCGGTCGGGCAGACCTTGGACATCGACCAGTTGCTCCAGCGCATCCTGGATCACATCTTCGAGTGGGTGGAGCCCGACCGCGGCTGCATCATGCTTCTGGACAAGGACAAACGGGGCCTGATCCCCAAGGTCCGCCGCACGCGCAAGGGGTTCCACTCGGAAGACAAGATCACCATCAGCAAGACCATCGTGGACCACGTGCTGGAGCAGAACAAAGGGGTCATCACCAGCGACGCCCGCAAAGACGACCGCTGGAACCCCGCGGCGAGCATCCTCCAGCTTGGGATCCGCGAGGCGATCTGCGTGCCCATGCAGGGGCGCTACGACGTGGTGGGGGTGATCTACATCGACACGTCGATCGGCCCGCAGCAAATCATCAAACAGGGGGGAGCGACCAAGTTCAGCGAGGATCATCTCCACCTGATGATGGCCATCGCGCACCAGGCCGCGCTGGCGGTCGAAGATACCCGCTACTACTCCGCCATGGTGCAGGCGGAGCGCCTGGCGGCCATCGGGCAGACCATGGCCACCGTGGCCCATCACATCAAGAACATCCTGCAAGGCATCCGCGGCGGGAGCTACCTGATCGACATGGGCCTGTCGGAGCACGACGAGCCGCTGGTGCGCAAGGGTTGGGCGATCGTCGACAAGAACCAGAACAAGATCACCAACCTGATGATGGACATGCTCACGTTCAGCAAGGAGCGCGAGCCCGACCTCGTCCCGTCCGACATCAATCGCATCGTGGGCGACGTGGTCGAACTGATGCAGTCGCGGGCAGCCGACTCCGAGGTGACCCTCCATGGGTGCCCGGCGGAGAACATGCCCACCTTGGTCTTCGACCCCGAGGGGCTGCACCGGGCCGTGCTCAACGTGGTCACCAACGCCATCGACGCCGCGGCCGACACGCACGAGTCGGCCCAAGTGGAGGTCCGCACCGTGTTCTGCCCGGAGAAGGGGGCGCTTCGCATTGTGGTGAGCGACAACGGGCCGGGCATCCCGCCGGAGTTGATCGATTCGCTGTTCAGCCCGTTTGTCTCCGGCAAGAAGGGTCGCGGCACGGGCCTCGGGCTTCCGGTCAGCCAGAAGATCATCCACGAGCACGGCGGGCGAATTCTCGTGGAGAGCAGCCCCACCGGCGGCTCCCGCTTCACCCTGGAACTGCCCGCCGTGGTCCCCATCGCCACCCAGCAGCAGACGATCGTGAAGTGACGCTTCGCGCCACTTGGCTCGGTCTCTCCGAGACCGAGTCTACGCGTCTCGGAGAGACGCGACCACGCGCAAGGAGAAGACCCCACGCGGGGGACTGTCCCGATTTTTGTGGCAGGAAGCCACAAAAATGGGACTGTCCCCTTCTGCACCGCCCGCGGAGACGGCAGATGAGAACCGCTTCGAGAATGGTCGCCCTGACGATTTGCCTTGTTGCGTGCGCGGCCGGCGCCCAGGACCGTCAGCACGCCGCCACGGTGGCGGGGCGGACTTGCGTAGCGGTCCTGGAACCGGAGGTGCTCGCCAACCTGCCCGCCGAAGACCGCAAGGCTTTGGCCGGGATGATCGACACGATCCTGACGGAGAGTCTGGCCAAGCAAAAGGGCGTCCGGACGGTGGATCGGCAAGCCCTGGACAAAGTGCTGGTCGAGAAGGCGGGCCAACCTGCGGGCGTGGCCAAGGTAACGGCGACGGACGTTGCCAACGAGTTGCGGCCCTTCTGGTCGGCCGGCGTGCTGATCTGCCCGGTCGTGCGGCAAGTGCAGGCGGGCAAGGACCATAAGCCTGAGCAAGTCCCCAACGTGCTAATCGAGATCGAGGCCGTGTTGGCCCAGACGGGCCAGTCGCTGGGCGAAGCGCACGTGGCGGCGACGTGGCAAGGCCACAACTGGGAAAAGCCGCCGGCGATGGATGGCCCGTTGACGACGTTGTGGGGCGAGCTGCCCGGCAATCTTCAACGGGCCGGCGCGACTCAATACGTCGAGATTGCCGACGTCCGGCTGGCCAGCTCGCTCCAGCGGCTCCAGTGGATGGCCGACGACCTAGGCGACTCGCTGCGAGCCTCCCTGGCCAGGCCGACCGTCGCGTTGCTCCGCCCGCGCCACCCCCTTTCGACCAAAGAAGAACGCCTGCTGCGCGTCATGGGCCTGTCAGCCCCGCGCGGCAACGACGCGGCGGCGGGCCTGGCGTGCAGCCCGGACTTGCGCCTTGATGCGGAATTGGTTGAAGAGGTCAGCAACAAGCTGGATTACGACAAGACGCCGATCCGGTTGAACTTGTCGCTCGGCCGCCGCACAGGACCGCCGGTCAAACAGACCTTTTCGGGCATGGCCCCGCAGTACCGCGTGTTGGGCCAACAGGCATCCGCTTGGCTGAACAAACAATTGACCTCGGGCGGCACAGCCGTCGACGAGGCGAGCGACCAGGAGTACAGCCGGCAACTGGCCGGGCGAGAACTCGAAGCGGCCCGGCAGTTGGAGAGGCTCTGCGGCTGGTACGCCTTCGGGTGGCAGGACTCCGGCCCGGAGCAGACGCTGCGGGCGAAAGTGTTGGGTCACGCGATGCGGGCGGCGCACCTCGACCCCGCCAGCGAAGAAGCCTCGCGCCTCGTGGCGCTGGGGATCGACAGTCCCTACTGGCTCCGTGGCCACGGGCGAAGCAGCGTCTGCTACGACCGGGTGATCGCCGAGGGAGAGCGATACCTGGAACGATTCGGCAAGAGCCCACAGGCCGAGAAAGTGCAGGGAAAGATCAGCAGCGTGGCCTATCAGCGGCTTACCGAATTGCGTGCCACGAGCGGCGACTGGATCAGCCTGCCCTATAACCCCGAGATTTGGCGCTATGCAAAGGTAGCCCTGTTGAACTTGGAGCGGGATATCCGCGGGCGGATCGAGATGAACCTCTGGGCGGATGCCAACCTTGTCGGTGGGGCCGTCCTGGGACACTGCCCGCCGAATCGGCTGGAGGAGGAACGCTCGTACTGGCGCGCTTGCTGGAAGAAGACCGTGGAGCCACTCTCCGGCGACGTGCCTTCGTGGGACTTCGTCGACATCTTCTACTCCATCCGCAAGAAGGACTGCGCCGGATTGCGCAACACGCTCACTGAATTGGCCCGCCGCTATCCGCGGTCACACCAATATATGTGGGGTGGAACGAGGCCATGGGTGGGCGACAAGCGATATGACGGGAAGCCTGTCTGGAAGGTCTGGGTCAGCAAGTGGCTCCAACAGTGCGGCGATCCAGACTGGGACACTTGGTTGCCCTCGTTTCCTACGGAAACCTACGACTGGAACCCCTATGCCTACGGTCCGTTTCTTCGGCGGTTCAACCCGCCCATGCCGGATGCGTGGGACGCGCGAGATGCCCCGCGGTTGTCGGCCGACCGGATTACCATCGAGTGGGAGGGCTTCACCACGCCGCAAGAACGCGCCGAGGGGTTTCGGCCGCTGCTGAGTGCGGGCGGATTCCTGTGGCTGTGCCAGCCTCCGCCCGGCGGGAAGCTGCGCGATAAACGAACGCTGGCATCGAGCGACAACTTGATGCTGGCTCCGATGGATCGTCTCTTGGTCCAAGGAAAGGACTCGCACGCGCGGGCGAGGAAACTCGACTGGCCGCCGCATCCGTCGGATGGAGAAAAGGACTTCCCCCGCCATGCAGTCCGCTGCTGGCTGGAGACGATGGAAGGCGACGCGCCGACCGTCTGGATCGGAACGGCATGTCATGGGTTGGCGAGGTTCAATCGGAAGGACGGAAATTGGCTTGGCCGATGGTACACGCTGAAGGACGGCGTCCCCGGCGACGACATCTTGATGGTCCGGCCGTGCCTCCATCAAGGAAAGCCCAAACTCCTCGTCTTGTCCCAGCCGCAGTACAAAACACAGCATCGAGAGAACTTGGAGGCGTTCTTGTGGGTGTTGGATCCGTCCGGTGGACGGATGACGTTGATCGCCACCAGCAAGAATTGGTACACGATCTGGCCTAACAACGAGAAATCGGCCAGGTATTGGCGGTTGACGGCCGTCTGGAAGGATGGAACCAAGGCGCCCCTGTGCCTGTACAACCGCGACGACTTCCCGAACCTGGACGCCGGCGGGATTGCCGACCTGAAGACCCCTCTCCCCGATGCCCAAGAGCAGGCGTTCATGCTGGCCCGCAATGGGGAGAGCAGGCAGGTTTGGTTCGCGACGGACGGCAGCTTGATCCAGTTCGACGGCCGCATGTCGCCTCAATGGCTCTTGGACTGCCGCCCGCTCAGCGACGAGATCTTCTACTATTCCCTGGGGGCCAAGGGCCAAGTCTGGTCGCCGGGCGGAGGCCGCGCCTATGACTTCGAGGCCAAACGCCGAATCATCTATCCGGCTGGGGGCACGGAATGGCACGTGCTCCGGTCGCCCAGAATGAGGCCGGAGTGCTGCACCAGCGATCCGGCCGTGGTGTGGGGATGTGTGGATGTCGGCTTGCTTCTGGGGGCATACCGCCCGGCCACCAAGTCGCCGAACGACGAGCACGATGCGTGGTACGGCCCGTGGCGGGTCGAAATGGGGATTCGGTCGATCGATTTTATCGGCGGCCATCTTTGGCTGGCGGGAGCCTTTGGCAGCCTTCACCGAATGAATCCTTCGACGCTGCTCCAGGCGGCCGAATCTCATCAGATGGTCCGATCGACCGCCCAGTGGCGGACGGAGTTCCGCAAGCGACTCGGATCCTCTTGGCAAAACGCCGTGCGGGTGCAGATCAGCGACGGGCAGTATGACAAGGCCCTGGCAACGATCGCCGCCGCCCGGCAGACGCCCTCCGCGACGCCAGCGTGCCACCTTGTCCTATGGGAGGCGCTGGCCCGCGCGCGCCAAGGAGAGTTGGCCGCCGCCGACCGCCTTTATCGGCAGATTGCCGACGACCGCCTGGCCGAGCCGTTCGCTCGCGGAGTGGCACTGATCAATCTGGTCAATGTCCGTCATGCGGCCAAGGACTGGCCAGGCATGACTGCGGCTCTGGATCAACTCGTGGCCCTGTTCCCCGAGCTTGCGTTGCCGAACAACTACGCCGGTTACGGTGAAGCCATCGACTGGTATCGCCAGCAGGCCCGACGGAAGTCATCCCCCGACAAACCCGCCGTCCCGGCGAGCCGCCTTCCCTCGCGCGATTAGGGAGCGTCAGTACAATAATGCAACGTTTCCGTTCCGAAAACCAAGTTGGGGACAAGAAGTTGGGGACAGTCGCCATTTTCGCGCGGCGAGAGCGAAACCGCCCCCTTACGAAATCCAAACGACGAATGAGCCCTGCAAACGCAGTAGTCGATACCAACATCCTCGACGGAGACCGTAGACGTGAAGATTACTGAAGAGGTCTATGCCGTCGGTGGCGGGCGGCACGGGCTGGGCATCAGCGATGATTACGACTGCAACGTCTTTCTCATCGATGGTGGAAATGAGCTGGCACTGATCGACGCGGGCTGTGGATACAACGTCGAGCCGATCGTCAGCAACATCCGTTCCGCGGGTTTCGAGCCGACGCGCATCGGTTGCCTCCTGCTCACGCACGCCCATGCCGACCACTGTGGGGCCTCGGCTGCCCTCCGCGAGCGTCTGGGCCTTAAGGTCGCCCTCTCCCGCCAGGAGGCCGAATTCCTCGAACGGGGCGACGAGGCGGCCGTGAGTCTCGACCGTGCTCGTGCCGAAGGGGTCTACCCTGCCGACTACCGCCTTACGCCTTGCACGGTCGACCGCCGACTCTCGCACGGCGACGAAGTCCGCTGCGGCCGCCTCGTCCTTCGCGCCATCGAGGTGGGAGGCCACAGTCTCGGGTCGATCTGCTACTTGCTCAGCGGCGGCGAGCGGCCGTGCCTGTTCAGCGGCGACACCGTGTTCCCGCTCGGCACGATCAGCCTGCTCAATTGCGAGGGCTCGTCGCTGGCAGGCTATCGCCGCGACATCGCGCGCCTCGCCAATCTCGGGGTCGAGGCCCTGCTGCCGGGGCATGGCGGCTTCTGCCTCGCCGGCGGCCAACGCCACATCGACGAGGCGATCGATGCGCTGCAGAGCATTTGGCCTCCGAAGAACCATCTATAAGGGAGCCCTTACGATGGCCACCGTGCTGATTGCCCTTTGCAGCGGCCGCAAACATGGCTACACAGCGGGCCTCTGGCAGCGCGCTATCGACGGCGCCGGAGCCGTCGGGGGCGTCGTCGTCGACGCGGTGCATCTGCACGACTATCGCTTCGGGCCCTGCACGAGCTGCTTCTGCTGCATTCGCCGCCGAGGCGCGGGCTGCGTGCTCGACGACGACTTCGGCCGCAAGGGCGAGGGGGAGCTATACCGCAAGGTGGCCGGAGCCCAGGCCGTGATGCTCGTCGACGCGGTTCACAACTGGGGCCCTTCTGCCATCGCCCACCTGTTCATGGAGCGACTCTATCCCCTCCTGTGGGCAGGCACTCGGCGTGGCCTGCCCTTTGCCTCGATCTCCTGCGCAAGCAACCAGGGGATGCATCACCTCGCCCGCGAGAACTATTGCAAGTGGGCCGGCGGCTTGGGCCTTCGCTACATCGGCGGGTTGGCGATCCACACGACCTTGTATAACGCATCCCTGAAGGAATCGCAGATGCTCGGCGCCGCGATGGCCGAAGCCGCCGTCCGCCACCAGCGCGAAGGAGGGAGCGACTGGTCGGATCTGGAGCTTTATCGGCATCATTTGGACCTTCCCTGGGGATTCGTCGGTCCGTACCTCGATAACCTCACCGGCGGCACCATGGACGCCGATCGCTCGCTCATCGCCCGCGGGATCGCAACCTTTCGCCAACCGGAGGCCGTCGAGTTGCTCCGGCAGGCCTTGCCGGAGCTCCGCCAAGCGCTCCAAGCCCACGCGGCGGGCGAGCCGGAGCAAGCGGTCCCTCATCTCGTGGCCGCCGGTAGTCGTTGGACCCAGGCTACGTGGAAAGAGTTCCTGGAGAAGGACGTGATCGGCGCCCCGGTCCCGGAAACATACCGGCCAGTGGAGAATCATGGTCCGAGGACCTGATGCCTTCAGTCCAACTTCCGCAGCGTCGACAAGCGTCTCCGGCGCACAGAATAGAGTGGCTGCACAGCGCGCGATGGTGTCGCGAGATTGCCAAGAACCGAACCAGAAGAATACAGCGATGATGAAACGACTTGTCTGGATTGCGACGATTTCCGGGCGAAGGGCGAAGCCTCGGATTGACATTCGCCGCTCGGGATGTTCTCATTTTCGATGATGTTTCGGTGACGGAACCCGCCACGCAAGGCGACACCCGACGATAGCAAACACCGTTAGAGCCTATCCGAAAACCGGGACTGGGACCCTTCTTCCAGGTGCCTGTCCCGGTTTTCGGATAGGCAGTTAGTCAGCGGAGGCCAGCACATGTTTTGCCAATCACCGCGCCTGTTGAAGTCAACATTCGTATCCGTTCTGACGGCGCTAGCAGCGCTGACACTGCCGGTCGTATCCGGCGCCGCAGAATCGCAATCCGCCGGCCGATGGACCCGGTCCAGCGGCAACATGACGTTGCTGGTGCTGGCCGACAGCGCGGCCAGGGAAGAGCGACTTCTTCTCGACAAGACCCTCCTTGCCGCGCTGGACCATTTCGGCATGCCGTTCCAGGTGCTTGACCTGGCTGCCGACACGCTGACCAATGAGGTTCTGCTCGGTCATTCGGCGTGCCTCCTTGCTCAGAGCGGCCTGGGACATCGCTTATCCGAAAAACACGTCGAAGCAATCAAGGAGGCGGTCGAGCAGGGAGTCGGCCTGGTCAGCTTTGACGGTATGCTCTGCGATTACCCTGCCGTCTATCCGCGGATGCTCGGCGTGCAATCGCTCGCCACCGCACAGATGGCCTCGGTCCGGATAGCGGGCAAGACCCATCCCATCACTCGGGCGTACGATCCCGAGCAACAATTCCGGCTGAAACGCCCCGTGACGTTTACCTCGGTGAGCCCGATGCCGCGCGGCGAAATTTTGCTGCGGACCGAGCAGGGTCTCCCCGCGGTTTTTGCCGCGACCCTCGGCAAGGGCCGGATCGTGCAGTTCACCGTTTCCCCCAAGTTCTGGCTTCCCGAATACTTCGGCCACGTCCACGGACTGGACGGGCTATTCTGGCGGTCGATCGCCTGGGCGGCCAGGAAGCCGTTCGTGATGATGGCCATGCCCCCCTTTGTGACCGCCCGAATCGACGATGCCTCCGGCTCGGGCAGCGGTTATCTGGTGAACAAGGACAGTGCGGCGGCATCGTTCCGCTACCTCGATGGGCTCAACCGGTTCCACTACATTCCCAACATCGGCTTGTTTACGGACGACATCACGCCTGAAGACGGCAGGGTGATCAAACAGAAATACGACGCGCGCCTGGCCGAATTCTCGGCACACGCCTGGACCAATGAACGGCACATCTATAACCGGCGCATTCTGGATAAGGCCGGGGCGAGCCCCGTTGAATTCACCGCCGCCGAGCTGCAACGCGCGTTCGACAAGTTGGACGGCCAGTTTGCCGCGTGGGGCATCACGCCCAGCCGAACGGTCAACTCGCACTTCTTCAACCCCGGGGTGAATTCGCTCCCCTTTCTCAAGAAACGCGGGGAGACGTTCCTCATGTTCGCGGGAAGATTTGGAAGGAGTTACTCGGATCCCACGGCCTACGCCTGGAATCCGAAACCCTATGGCGATCCGGGCTTTACCTGCGACTACATGCCCGACGATCCGGACTTCTTCAACGTCGAGGCACACCCCTACGTAGTGGCGCCCGACGGCAGAATCAGCGATGCGGACATTGACATCCTTTGGGGCAACACCACCTTCGCCAAAGAGCATTCGACGAACGACCTGGACGCGGCGGCGCGCAAGGGGGTGAATGAAATCCGCCTGGGGCTCGACGGGCTCTTCTTCGGCTGCTTATTCACTCACGAGCAGAGAATCGCCGTCTTGACGGTTAGCCAATGGGAAACCGTGTTGGCGGCCATCGACAAGACAACTTCGAAGTGGGACCGGATCTTCAAGAGCTACGACTACGTCAGCCAATACGCCAAGAGCAGGTACGACACCAAGATCACCGGGGCGAGCCATGACCCGCGGTCCGGGCGCGTGCGGGTCCAAGTGGCGGGGAAATCGACGATGCCCCTGAACCTGTATCTCTTCACCGCGGAAGGTCTGGAATATGAATTCAAACAGATTCCGGCATTTCAGGGGGACGAGAGCGTTGATGTCGTGCGATAGCGGCGCGAACGCCCGCGACATTCCTTTGTCCTGCCATGCCTCAAGAGAACGCATTCCTCCATTCCCATCAGGTTTCACCTGGGCGGGTGAAAAGTCGGCCCTTGAGAGATGCGGCCTGGGTTCCGGTCCTGTTCCAGGCGACTCGGCTTTGCCGATCCTCCTCAGCCCCGAAGGGGCGATATAGGAAAGCCCAGGGCAACGC
>Ga0172371_10006357_pt1 | contig 17224 bp, 17 predicted proteins | sample Lak12m_FD_114543 | JGI IMG/M metagenome (GOLD analysis project Ga0172371, IMG submission 114543) | Freshwater microbial communities from Kabuno Bay, South-Kivu, Congo - kab_022012_12m | ecosystem: Environmental > Aquatic > Freshwater > Lake | place: Democratic Republic of the Congo: South-Kivu...
GGCTCGTATTCTCGATTGAATTCAATCCCGATGCGATATCGTGTTGCCTCTGCAAATTGAGGATTCAATTCTATTCCGATTGCGTTTCTGCCCCATTTTAGAGCTGCCATCAGCGTTGTTCCAAAGCCGGCATAAGGATCACCGATAATATCACCAGGAGCACTCCCCAAGTTAATGCAGATTTCTGGTAACAGAGAGGGAAATGATGCTATCCCTCGGACTGTTTGGGAGCCAATTATTATGGTTGGTTGCGCAACACTGGCAATTTGCCAGACAGATCGAAGAAAGGCTCCGCCACGTTTTTGCAACTTTTCAATTCGAGAAGCCGATTCTGTAGGATCGCTTTTTTTTCGTCCTATATGATCGTGAAAATCATAATTAAATGTTCTTGTGAGCCTCGATCCCGTAGAATCAGCAAAAGGAGAAAGCACGGCATCGCGGTTCCAATAATGACCGGAGGATGCAGCAAACAACAATATCTCCTCGTAAGAATATGACGGTCGGTCAACAGCTCCGCGACGAGAATCACCCTTGTCCCAGATAATCCGCAAAATAGGAACCCAGCCAACTTCAGCAAATGCAAGCCTCGTTCGTTCCGGAATGAGAAGTTGTCCCTTTCGAGGCCATTTTTTAATACAAGCGCCTCTTATGGGAGTAACTCGATATGATCCTTGGTTGTTTAGGAAGTCCCCTCCAGGTCCTCCTGATCCGTTAAAACTATCCTGTATCACCCAAAAAAGATTAGCATCCGAGGTGGACGCACGCAGCATCTCTCGTGCAACAATGATCTGATATTCGAGATATTCGTCAATGGAGGATTCGAGCCCGCATTGGTGTTCGTGGCCATATGTGAATTTGCGAAAATAGGGAGGGGATGTAACCCAGCAACGGACTGATTTATCCGAGATTTCCCGTAAACATTTATGCGCTGGTCCCTCAAACAGCGAGTAAACGTTATCCCCTGTGTGGGGCGGTTGCTGTGTGAATATAAAGTTTCTAGATTGATTTTTGGACATCATTCCCCATCCTCTTCCACTTTGACCTGTGAATGTTCCAAGTATAACCGCAACTGTCGTGTGATCTCCGCCTGCAATGCTATCCATTCGGCCAAGGGGATCTTTTCTTGGAGTTTTTTGGCACTTGGAAACCTTTTCATAAACTCCGTCTCGCATTCGTCACGAAGGTTGTAGAATTGGGAGATGTTCACGAGTGTTCTTTCTCGACCAAAATGTTATCACCAAGTATTGTCGTGTTTTGGACCGTTAACAGACACAGTTGGTCCTTTCGTGTAGTTAGCCTCGCCTCGCCATGCCTTGCCGCGCCGAGCCATGCCTTGCCCAGCCCTGCCCTGCCGAGCCCAGCCCGGCCTGGCCCAGCCTTGCCTTGCCTAGCCATGCCTTGCCACGCCGCGCCTTGCCCAGCCATGCCGTGCCTTGCCGCGCCGCGCCCTGCCGCTAGATGTATCCTATTCCCATTTCGCAATTCTGAACTTCCCGAAAACGCCCCGGAACGTCCCCAAGCCAAGGGCCCGCCCACCGTTCTGGATGAGGTTCACCAGCTGTTGCTCCTGCAATTCGTCGTTGGCCATGATGGTGAGCGTAAACGCCAAGGCCCACGGAACCGGCAAAGTCGGGCGTTCTTTCGGGTTCGGGATGCCATCCTTTAACCGTGCAACAGACCGATGGATATAAACGCCGCTATCCGGGTCCACGTCCCCTTTGAACTTGCCAAACGTGATAGGCTTGCCATCTCTCAGAAAGGGGATTTCCATGGGGGAGATGATTACGTAGCTCAGGGCCGCGTGCGCAGCCTCCTTGTATTGCTTGCTCGGGAGGAGCCGTTTTGGAGCACTTGTAGTATTCTGCGCAGAGAGAAACGATTTGATGTTCAGTGCTGGGAGCACTAGAGTTCTTCCGTCTTCCCGTGAAAAATAGAGCCGTTGATAGACTTCCAGCTTGGTTTTGTTGTCTCCGGCATAGCGATCAAACATGATGTCTGCAACGCCTTCAAGAATAACCTGCCGCGTGATGTCTTCGCTTGCGCTCTTGCTTTCTTTCGGTTTTGCCATGATGAAAAATCCTTTCATTGTTGTGTAGTTAGCCTTGCCTTGCCGCGCCCGGCCTTGCCTCGCCGTGCCTTGCCGCGCCCCGCCCGGCCGCACCAAGCCGTGCCCAGCCACGCCCAGCCTCGCCATGCCTCGCCTCGCCCGGCCTAGCCCAGCCGCGCCGCGCCTTGCCTCGCCGAGCCCGGCCACGCCATGCCGTGCCTCGCCGAGCCCAGCCACGCCCGGCCGCACTTTACGGGATCATAATGAACACATCTTTTGTGGGGACAGGCGCGGATTTTGACCTTACCCGCTTTTCGATGTCCCTCAATACCTCATCAGATGTGAGTGTTTCTACAGTTCTCGAAACAGTCATGGCTGTGTTATGAAGCACCTGAGATTCTTCGGTCAGATCGTCATATTGGATATTTGCCAGTTTACGTGTAGTTCTACGGCCACGTGATCGAATATTGCCAATGTCGTGCTGTATCAGAGATACCACCTCGTTATGTGCGAGTCGTTTGTAGCCTCCCTCTATCAGTTGTCCCTTGTCCCAGCAATCTGAGACACAGCCAAAATAGATTCCTTCGCCCTCTAGTTGAAAGCGGGCCATCGCAAACGATGAATATCCGGCCTCCCCCGCCTTCACATTGCGACCAGCTTGAGCGCTGAGAGACGTTCGGCTCGCTATCTGACCGATTTTGATTCCGCGCATGAATTCCTTGAGCTTCTGGATTTCGATAGAGCGTCTGAACCGTGGCTTACGCTCTGTGTCTGTGACCATCTTATTGTCTGGTGTCATTGTTTTTCCTTCTTTCAGTTAGCCTTGCCTTGCCTTGCCAAGCCGTGCCATGCCTTGCCATGCCGAGCCCCGCCCCGCCCCGCCCGGCCGCACCAAGCCACGCCCGGCCTTGCCCAGCCACGCCCAGCCGAGCCCCGTCCCGCTGTGGCCCAATTTCAATCATGGGATTCCTCCAGCATCTCCGTACCCGCGTGGGGATCACAAGCTTTTAAGGAGTCCGCGATGGACATATCACGGCATCTCCGTACCCGCGTGGGGATCACCTTTCGAGAAAGCGAACTTCGCCCCGGCATCTCCGTACCCGCGTGGGGATCACAACTGCGCAACTCCATGCCGATCCAGAAGGCGCGGCATCTCCGTACCCGCGTGGGAATCACACCACCACCGGCATGGTCATCCTCCGGCGTCTCCGTACCCGCGTGGGAATCACGGTTTCCGCAGGGACGACGTAGCCGAGCGGCTCGGCGTCTCCGTACCCGCGTGGGAATCACGTAATAGACCTGACAGCGCTGGCCATATTTGGCGGCGTCTCCGTACCCGCGTGGGAATCACACTTCGAAATCATTACGGAAATGCCATGTCAGACCCCGTTATGTATCACCCCGCCGGGTACGTCGAAAGGTTCTCAGGCAACGCACAGAGTTAGTTTCCTCCCCTCACGTTAGTGCCTGAAGGCCCTGCCTGGGCCTCTTTTTGAAAACTAGGCCGCTTTGACGACTCGCGGCGATTGCGCCCAATAAGCCCGGAGCGCGATCAGCACCGCATCACCGGTAATCCTCGTCTGGTTTTCCAGCTCGATCATTTTGACGAGCCGTTGCGCCTCTTCAAAGTTGTCAGCCGCGATTTTGACCGTCCAGGATTTGACAGTCCGGTCCGGAATGACCCTGCTCCCCTTCATGATCCTCTGACAGTAGTCCTTGAGGTCTGCTGCCGGGTGTTTCAGAGCGTATTCCAGCGCTGCTGTCATCTGGCTGGACGCGGCAACCTCGGTCAGCAATGCCAATTTGGTTTTACCGAGAACTCGTATCTGCTCCAGGCTAAGCCCCTGTTCCGCGGCCACCTTACCAGCCCGGAGATATTCCCGGAGACTGTTGCGGCCGATGGCCAATTCCTCTTCAGCGTAAGCGTCCGGACTCTCGAATCCCCACTGTTCCCAGTGCCGCTTCTGGTTGATGTAATGCAGGCATATCGCCAGCTCGCCTGTGGTGGCGTTCAGCGTAACCGAAAGCTGCTTTGCCTGTGCTCGGATTGCATCGTGTGTCATCTCACCGAATTGGTTACTCATGACTCTGTATGGCCTCCTTGTTGAGATATTCTTGGCGAATCTGCGATAGCAGAGCCACTATTCCTGAAAGGTTTTCAGACTCCCAAAGGGTTTGTTCTTGATTGATATTCCGTGCTGCGTTAAATTTGCGATGGATGCGTAGTTTACATTTTTCACAGTCGAACATGCGAAGCGCTAGAGCCACTTTTTGAACATGCCCACAACGGGAGCATGTCATCGTGGTGTATTCCGCGGACACCTCCTCGTACGTTCGGCCCGCTGATTCAGCACCCATCTTAAGCCGTTGGAAAAAAGTTCCCCACGCAGCGTCTAGTATCCGAAGTCGGGCAATCGGTGGCTTACGATCCCTTTTCGACCGCTGAATAATGTTGAGAATGTCGAGATTCTCGACACGAATTGTTCCGTAATTTTGCACATAGTAATGGCTGAGCTTACAGATGAAATCGAGCCTGCAATTCGCTATATGTTCATGCAACCTGCGAATTGCATCATAGGTTTTCTCCAGGTGATTCGAGGTGGCTCGTTTCTCCCGTTTCATAGCCTCTCGCTGACGAGCCGCCTTGCGCTGCAATATACGGAGTTGCCGGAGTTCACCTTCCAAGAATCCACCGCGGGGAATACGTTTCCCGTCGGAATCCATACTGAAAAGCATCGTTCCAACATCAATACCAATTGTGGCTGTAGAGGCTAAAACCGGCTTAGCAGGGGCATTATCACAGGTGAATGTCACGTACCATTTTCCGGTATTCGAGCGTTTTACTGTGACCGTTCGGACTACCACTTGAAACGTGGTGTCCTTGTCCTGAATTTCTAAATGTGTCCGGTCAGGTTTCACATGCCATGTCTTGATGATTTTGTATCCTCCGCGGAGCTTGAACCGGCCGACGTTTTGGATTTCAAGGCCGTTCGCATAGCGCCAACCGCTGGAATTCGGAAATGTGAAGCTGTTGAAAAATCGCTTTCCTTTGAATCGCGGGAATCCTGGAGCCTCTATGCCTTGTTTCACCCGCCGAAAAAATTTGTCGTAGGCTTTGTGGAGTCGTGAAATCACGTCCTTGAGCACCTGAGAGCCTACGGTGGTGTATTCGGGGGATTCCTTTTTGATATCCTTCAATTCCTTCATCTGATCGAAACTACTCCGGGATACGCCACAACGTGAATAGGCGTCTATTTTCTGCTCTAGACAGCAGTTATAGAGGTGGCGGCAGAGGTCCAACCATTGAAGTGCATGTTGTTCGGTCTCCTGGGTGCAATAAGCTCTAAATTTGTATGTTCGTATCATGTAACAGTATCTCCCGTCGGCGTCGATTGGGTATTTTCGGCGGCATCTCCCCGCGTGCGTGGGCTAACCGAACACGGCTCTAATCCGGCGAATGTTGCCGGCGGCATCTCCCCGCGTGTGTGGGCTAACCGGTTCGCGCGGCCTGTAAGCTCATCGGAATGCCGGCATCTCCCCGCGTGCGTGGGCTAACCGTGATATTCCAGGGGTTATCGGTGGGTTATCTCGGCATCTCCCCGCGTGCGTGGGCTAACCCATGAAATACGAGTTAGGGTCAATTTTGTCGGCGGCATCTCCCCGCGTGCGTGGGCTAACCCTTTCTTTGTAGACCGCATGGCGCTGTTAGCCCGGCATCTCCCCGCGTGCGTGGGCTAACCTTCGTAGGGTTAAGGGTGATTTAGGGGTGTCACGGCATCTCCCCGCGTGCGTGGGCTAACCTCTACGAAACTATTAGGGAAATGCCATCTCAACACCCCTCATGTGTCGAACCACACTGTTAGCCACGTTTGCGAGAGAGTCTGCGGACAACGCTCGTCGTAACCGACCACGTTAACGCCCGCCACCCGCACCTCGGGTGTGTAAAACGTCGCGAACCAAAAATCTTAATACGCCTTTTCCCTTTTCCCCTCCGTGTTCACTTTGCCGCCCTGCCATACTCCACTTTTGGGCGGTTCATATCCCGTTAGGTCAATTCGTTTCAACACCTCAAATATTTTTTCTCCCTTCACCTGTTGTTGAGCGAATTCAAAAATATCAGCTAATGCCTCGTGAAGACGACAGAATGTAGGCATATCGAGTTTGCCTTTATCCACAGCTATCGCTGCTCTTTCAAATTGCTGGTTGAGCCAAGCCAGATAGGGGAAATCTAATCGTCGGTAGGTTACCCCGTTAAGAATAAAGTCCTTCGCCAGGGGTGAATCCTCCGGCTCCTGAAAATAGTCGAGAGACGTTGAGACGTATAGATTGCGCCCTGGTGCTGCGATCGTTGTTATCATTGATTATTACCTCCTTACACCACCGGCTTACACAGCGCCATGCGTTCGCGCCATTCCCGATCTTTCCTGAGCAGCTCCCCGAACCACGTTTTTCTCTTGTCCGCGTCCACTCGCATCACACTATTCCGTATGCCCCACTGGTCACCCACAATGATAAGTTTTCGTTTCGCCCTGGTCGCACCAGTGTAGATCAGATTACGTGAGTGCATGAACGACTGTGATTTGTGGACCACCAGGATTACGAAGGGGAATTCACTTCCCTGGCATTTGTGAATCGTGAGAGCATAGGCCAGTTGCAAATTGATTTTTTTGTGGCTCGGCACTTCGACCACTTCGCCCTGTCCCTCGAAATTGATCAATATGCTACCGCCAGGCTCTACTCCTATCACCTGCCCAAGGGTCCCATTCATCACACCGAGACTGTAGTCATTTTTCGTTTGGATCACCTTGTCGTGCCGGTAGAATTTTGGCCGGCGTCCCTCGGCTACAGATTCCACCACAACTTTATGCCGGACCTGCTGATAAATGCGCTGCAACTCGATATTGAGTCGTTTCACGCCGACCTCACGATCCTTCATAGGAGCAAGGATTTGCAACCCGTGGGTTACGTCCAAATCCGGATAGCCCTGCAATATGTTGGCAAATATCTCCTCTACCCATAGCCTACAGCTCTCGGCATCTCCCAGGCTGTCAACGATCTGCCAAGACGATCCCTCGGATCGTTCAATGGATCCTGTGAGGATGCGACACGAATTCGTTTTCAGTATTCCGGCTTGCCTGACCACAGTATCTAGTATAGTGGTGGGAACTGAACTATGTTCGATGAGATCCCGCAGCATGTTCCCCGGTCCGACCGGAGGGAGTTGGTTGTGGTCACCAACGAGAACCACCGTAGTCCGCTGCCAATCAATCGCTCGGAACAGATGATATGCGAGGGTCGAGTCAACCATAGAAAATTCATCAATGATCAACACGTCCGTAGGGATAGGAGAGTCGGGTCCGGCTGTGAAATCAATACCGTTGTAACCCAGCAATCGGTGTATGGTGCTCGCCTCGTGACCGGTGACCTCCTCAAGCCGTCGTGCGGCCTTCCCGGTCGGTGCGCACAACATCACGGTGTGACCGTTTTGCAGCCAGTATCTCCGGATAGCGTCCACGGTGAAGGTTTTGCCGGTTCCGGCACCGCCGGAGATCAGCGACAACTGGTAAATCGTTGCATTGAGCACGGCTTCGAGCTGCTGACTGTTTAGACTGGGAGCTATTTTTTGAATGATCTTTCGGAATTCATCCAAATCATCCCGTTTCAATATTCGTTCACCCTTCTCCACACACTTGCACACAGTTTCCTGCATCCACACTTCTCGTCGCCACGTGACTGGTCGTAAGCAGGCGAACACTTCATTCTCGTGATCACCGGGTTGACCTGCCATATGAATTATTTGGAGTCGGTCATTGCGCAGCAAGTCCTGGCATCGTTCACTAATCAATACCCGACTCCCCAACCCGTCCAATTCCAACAGTGTGTTGGCGTTCTCGATCAATTCTCCCAACGTTACGTAGGTGTGTCCGGAGTCCTCAGCATCCCGTATGCACCACAGTATCCCGTGATCAATACGCGACACGGCATCCTTCGGGATGCCGGTCTTCAATGCGATTTTGTCCACCTTTTTGAACGCAAACCCCGGCAGCTCACCGATGATCAAATATGGATCTTTGCGTAGCACGCCTACGGTGTTGTAACCGTATTTGTTGCGCAACGTCTCAATTTCATGAATCGAGAGACCGAACGCGGCGAGCCACGTAATCAGATGGATCTCAGCTTGGTTCTTTATCCATATGGTACGTAGGTTTGAAATGGCTTCGGGAGATAATTTCGCAACGCGAGCTACTTCATCAGGATTGTTGCGGATCACGTCGTCAAATCGTTCCCCGAAAGCATTTGCTATCGTTTGCGCCTTACTCGGTCCAATGCCTCGAATCTCATTGTTTTTTTGTAGCCACAGGGACAAGCCCGCGGCATCTAATGCAAGGTCATATTCGACCTGGGTCGCTTTGAACTGCGCACCATACAATTTGTGCTCTTCCCAGCGACCGTGAAGGGTGATCTGAGAATTCAATTTGAGTTCTTGGGGAGCGGTGAATGAGATCAACGATGTAGGGGTAGATGTGGATGAAGAATTACCGTCACCATTTCCCACCGGCCGTAACTTGCCGGCTGTGAATGTCCCGGACGCAAAATGGATAATCTCGACCAACCCTTTGATCGTGGTGGGACGGTCAGCCACGGGGACTGTATCACCCGTCCGTTGATTTTTTGCTGTCTGTTTTTTCATACTCTCATCCTCACCCTGGTTCCCATCATTCCGCGATCACTTTATAGACGTGTCGTAACCAGTTGATTCCCATATAACTCGCTATTTGCCGATCGTGCCACCAATGGAACGGCACTCCGTAAAATCTCTCAAACCACAGGATGGAACCGATGATACTCTGCGGGAATGCATCGCTATTGTATTTCCCGGCGAGCACATCTCCTACGGTCCCCTCGATTGCGACACAACGATAGGCCACCGTCTCCAATCTCTCCAATTCGTGCATGAACCGACGGCGTCCGTGTATCACCGTGTTGATCAGATCGTTCAACGATTTTCTCTCAATAGCCACTACGTTTTCGTACCCGAGAATGGAATAGTCCCCGGCATTTAGTTTCTTGGTAACCGTGAGGGTGTCCTCCGGGAACCCCCACGGTATCTGCTCTCTCGTGTCAACAACCACGGTGAACGGGAGAGGGGTGGGTTTGCGTTGTTTCGAGTTGCGCTGTTTGTCCATGAGAGCCTCGATAGATGCGGTGCTGGCCTTGCTAAATTTCAGTGATGACCGATAAGCAGGTCAGAAGCATCTTTACGGGAACCGGACATCGTCCCCTGACGGAGGTGTATAATCACGGTCATCGGGTGGTGGCGCATAGTCTACACCGTCCGTCAAGGGGATATTAAGCAGCTCCTCGAAATACGTATTGAACTGTGGTCGTCCCTGATTGTCCGTTCCATTCTGGCTCCGGCGGATTTGCACGGCCTGATTGATATAACGCGGAAGAGCGCTTTCGAGCTGTGATATTTTTCCCGTGAATTTGAGTGCCTGCAGGTCATTTTTGACCAGCCCCAGACTGTTCGGGGTGAACACCATGTTTTTGAATACTTTTCGGTTTTTGCATTCCCCAGCGAGCACGACGAGCGTCCATTTGATCATAGGATTGCTGGTCGTTTTCGTGATCCCCGGTTCGGCCTTGATAATTCGACACTGATACCGGCCGTTAGGAACCTCTTCGAATGTAATGGCTTCTGCGGCCGCATATTCGTCGTCCATGTTGCGCAGATCTAAAATGCCCATAGTGAAAACCTCCATCCTTTCTGTTTGTCTTGGGTTTATCTATTTCGCAGGACCGTTAATGGTTCTCGCAACGGTCCTATTTTCATTCTCGATTCTCAATACTTCGTCCAACGGTATCCGGATAGACGCCTTGCGTCGTCTTGTCGTGGTCGTTCGCACATCTACCCATTTCAATCGTTTGTTGCGCATCATCCGGTAGATGGTCTGCCGGACTATCCCCCAGCGCTCAGCCAATTGCGCCACGGTGAGCATGGGGGGAGCTGGTGGTGTCTGTATGGTCGATGACATCATCATGGGACGGGATCCTCTTTCTGTTCGCGTGCTATCGCACGGGTCCTTTCGTGGTCGCCGTGTTCGTTTTCGTCGCATTGGTCGCATTTTTTTTGCCTTCCTCCGGACCCTCTTCGACCGGAGCATACGTGGGTGGGGTAGCCGCGGAAGCGTTTGCATTTTTAGCAGGCGTAGCCTGCCCCTTCACGTTTCCCGTCCCCTCTTTTTCGTTCCGTCCCCTTTCAAACGCTCTAACGTATGCGTCGTATCCATTGGCCGGAGGCTCCGGCAATATGATGGTCGGTGGGAGGTAGTGGTAGCGATCCCGTGCCTCGTAGTATGCCGACGGCTCTGTTTTCAGAACTCTACGATATCGTATCTCGGTTGTTTCATCCTCGCCGTCCACCGGTCCGTCAACCCTCTGGAGAGTCATGTAAAAAATACAGTCGAACAGCCCGAGCACCTGGGAGCGAATGGGGGCCTTCTCTCTCTCCGGCAGATCCACGAGAAAACGCGTATATTCTGCCGCCGTGGGGGTTTTGATCGTTTTTTCGACCATATGGCTGATAAATATCAGGCCATATGGTAATAATGCTAACCCCTGAATGTGAGCCAGAAAAGCATTGTTTGCCACGTCCGGACCACGTCCCCAGCCACCCTCGGCAAGAGATATGTGGTTGACGTTACTTTTTTTGCAATAGTGATCAAGACAGATACGATAGAGTCCCGGTCCCGTGTCAATACATACGCGCTTGTAATTGTGATTTCCTTGTTTTAGCAAGGTGCAAAAATCATGAAATTGATCCCAACTGTAGATCTGCTCTACATACCCCTCAATAGCGTCATGCCCAGGTTCTGTGGCCATAATGAAAGTGTTCTCGCACATGTTAGCCCATGTGGTTTTCCCTAGGCCATTGGGGCCATACAGGACGATATTGACACCATGAGGGTCAACCTGTTTTTTTCGTTTTTGTGTTGGCAACTGGATTGCCATGGTGATGATAACCTCCCTGATGTGTAGCGCTAAAATGCTGTGATTTGTGTGTGATCAGCAGAGTGTGGGATGTTTCCCTCGTTCTGTTTCTCCTCACGCTGTTTCTGCAATTCCCTCCACCCGGCTCCCTTCCTCAGCTCCACAAAGGCGTCCTCGGTCCGGTAATATGTCGTTATGAGATCGTCCACCTCTCCCGGTTCTGCCGAACACAAGGTCCAATAGTCGCATTGTGAGTTGTAGGCATGGCATTGCTGGCGATTTTTCAACCAGTGTCCAGAGCGTTTCGCAGCCCGATATGATTGGACCGTCCACCATAATTCACTCATGGCCTCAGTCCTACGTCGGTCGTCCAGGAGCACCTCTTGCCGATAGAACATGGGGGTAGTAGCATCGGGAGAGTATATGTCGTTAAGCCGGGTCCGGAAGTCTTCATCCGATTCCCCTAATCGGCGCTGAGCCGAACTCTTCCCAGTTTTCGATTTGGCCAGAAGCGCTGCACGGCGCTGCTCAAACTCGACCTCACTCTCCTCTTTGCGCTGCTCAATTCGAGATTTCGCCAATACGTTGTAAATCACCCCGGCAATCCTGATGCCCCTGGACTGCTCTAGATATGTGCTGTACAGGAAAATTTGAGGATCCTCCCAAATGGCCTGCATGTAGTTGCCATTGAGGGATGATGTTGTTTTGTGCTCCAGGAGCCAATATGTTCCGTTGGGACCTACCTCGATATCCTCATGACGTTGCACGAGCCCGTCTATCCGTCCACGGAATTTCATGCGATGAGCCGAGGATTGTCGTCTGACAGTGGTCGGATTGATCACGGGTCCCTCGATCACCATTTCCGTTGCGACCGTCCGGAAAAATTCTTCTTGATATTTTATGGCGTAGCCGTCCATTATGGCGTGAGCCAGATGCCACTGACTACGTTGTCTATCGTTGATTCCTCGGTCCGAGTGTGTCGTGTCAATGAATTCACGGATCAATTCGAGATCGCGGGTCGAATGCCAGCAATCGAGACACTCATGAATCGTAGACCCGAAACCGAATACGATTCGTTCTTCCATCGGAACTATTCCGTATTCGTAGCGCCACGCGTGGAGCATCTGACAACGTAGGAACGCCTGACAACGCGAATGCGTAAACGTTGTGGGAGTAACCCGTTTGCGCTCTCGTTTCTGTTTCATTGGACCAACCCTCGAGCGTTCAAATTATCAAAAAAGGTGGATACATCGACACACCCTGAGACGGCTTTGGCTTTCATCGCATTCGTTGCGACCAAGTAACCCATAATGAATCCCTGGGTCACGATGGCCTGGAGAATCATCGCGATTTTGTAATCAACGTCCTCGGCTTCTTCTAGCGCTACTATCAGCACCTCGATGTGTCCCTCGGTAAGTTTATGCAGGAACTCGAAAAGCTTCTTCGGATAATGAAAATTTTCATCATCTTCGTCACCAATCCACGCAGCATGAATTTCAACGGATTCCCGGAGGGCCTGTTGCAACTGTTCCAGAGTGAATGCCTTCGGCATTTTGTTCACGCTTGTTTCTCGATCAACTCTCCGATCAACCGTTTCTGTGGGGTCCGTCACGGTTTTACCCTCCAGTCCGATTTATTTTTAACCCCGATCATCCTCGGATTTTTGCCCCAGTCGGTCCAGAAAATTCGTGAGGATTCCTTGCGTTCGTTATATTGTTCGTCGGTCAACCAGTGCTCACAGGGTGTCGGGAGCAGGCATCCCGCAAATTTCGAATCTATTTTCCCTGATTTGTAGTATCTTCGGTTGCAGAGTTGTCGCTGCTCGCAATGGCGTCGTTCGGTGATTCCGAAACGGCAGATAAAGGGAAATTCTCGGTTTCCATTTCCGTTTCCGGTTCCGTCTTCGCCTGGCATTGATCGTCGTCCCCTTCCTGGTCGAATAAGCTCCCCTGTTTTGGCTCCACTACTATCCGGAATGTCCCGTTCTCCCTCACCGTTTCCACGCTGCCGACCGATAATTTCACCCTGTGGGGCAAATCAACCACAATGTTGGCTTTCACGGAGTCCCGGAACCCGGTCAATTTGACCGTGAGCGACGGCTCACCTTCGCCTCCGGCTCCCAGGTATCGGTAAACCTCAAACAACCCGACGTCCAATTCGTGCTCGAAATGGCGTATTTTGTAGAGATGGAAATCAGTTGTGGGACGGGATGGCGGCATTTCGGCGGCGATAGGGTCACCGGAGAGGGAAAGGTCGTCCATATCGGCGGAAGATGCATCGGAATCGGTATCGGAAGAATTTGATTCGTTTTCTTCTTCGTTTCCCTCTATTGGTGGTTCATTCTCCCCTACCATCTCAAGCAGCGCCCCCGGCTCCCCGAATTCGTAATCCGTGCAACTGTCGGCGCGGCCGACCCACTCTTCCAGGACCGTACAAAACAGCCCGGTAGGGCTTTCATCGTGCTGGTCCCCCTGTGCCAGTTTGCACCGAACACAGGCCGGAACAGCCGTATCAGGATCAACGGGGAAAGAAAATTTGTCAACAGTGCCTCCCGGCGTCCCATCTTGACCCTGAAAAGTTTGTTCCTTCACCTTTTTCGGCCTTCCTCGTCCCATCGTGAACCCTCCTTATTCGCTCACCCACCAATCTGTTTTCTGAGTCTCGCTATCTCTCTTCGAAAATCGGTTGTCCTGATGTGATCCTTGACCATTTCATGAGCCTCTTGGGGAACTGATCTGATACGCGTAGCGTTCAACAATGCCTCGATTGACTCACCTGATATCCGGATGCGCGGCAACGCCGTTTTTCCCGTCCTCCGCATAACCCCACAACTAAGATTGTATGCCTCCAATTGCCCCTCAAGGATCAAGGATCTAACCGTGTCCGGATGACAACCCAGCATTTGAGCCGTTCCCCTGACGGTGAACAACTGCACCGGAAATGGTTGTGTTGCATCATTCTGCATGGTTTGTATTGGCTCAGACTGACCGCCTACAGTTCGTTGACCAGTTTCACAAGGTCATCCATTGAGAGGTTACGCAAGTCTGCATCTTGTTTTTCTGCCATAATGGCCAAAAGTTGCTGTTTCCGTGCTGCCTTTGCCGCCAAGTCCTCACGATTTTTCTGTTCCTGCAGCCGGACCATAACAATGTGCTTCACAATAGCTATCTGTAGGCTCAAGACGTCGCATTCTCCTTTTTTGATCTCCAGAAGGCTATCCTCATTCTGCGCTTTGTTTTTGGCATTGAGGGTCTTGTAAATCGCATCGAGAGCCTCCAGGGATAAATCCCAAAGGTCTTCTACGGAACAGAACCCCCTGTAATTGAAACGCAATTTGCCTCGTGCAGCTTTTTCAAACATGACTGGATCTCCTTTTCTTTATGCTGGCTTAGAACAAAACCTTTACGATTCTGCTTATATGACCCTCGACTTTACATATGAGCGAATTCCTCTTTGTTGAACTGAACCCCAAGCCTGAGAGCTGATCATCCGACGCGGCGACTCGCATTTTGCTCCCCAACGCTTCAAAAACCCGCTTGTGCGCCATGAGGTCCTCTCGCAGGAATTCGTTGAAAAACCCATTGGGAGACATGTCATTGATGCACCCCTTGAGCATGAAAAAAACATGCTTGTGGCCGCGGCCCAGTTGACCATCCCAATAATTCGGGGAGAACATCAGGACAGCGACAGGATGAAATTGGTTCGTGGTCAGCCCCCATACCTGCCTAGATGGTGCCGACGAAGGGAGGGACTGAAGAAAGGTAATCCCATTGTTTTTATTGAAAGCTATCTTTGCAACCACAACCGTCTCATCCTGTCGAAGCTCCTTCGGGTAATCAAATGAATGAATCTGCCCATCGTATTCAATTTCAGCTCGGAAGCCGTTTCGGTCGCCGCGATGCGTATAATTATGGACATAAAATTGGTAAATACCCTCTTGCATTCTATCTAACGATGTCCAGGCTATATTTTCGACAGCCACCTGTTCCGTTGAGGGATGGATAATATCTACGTCCAACATGCCGGACGAGGAATGTCTGCAACCCTTATTTTGGAACCAGATATGGTTGCCTTTGGGTTCAATGCAATGGGCATCGAAATCATTCTGATTGTCGCCATTTTCGTTCCACTGAAGGGAAAAACGCAATACGCCCTCAACATTTCCACCGGCCTTCTTGACGCGAGCCTTCATGCTATCTGCAATGTTCCCGTTGTAAGCCCACGAAAAACCATTGTCCCACTTGAATAGGGTCTTAGCCCCTTTATTTTGTGGGGCAATCAGAGATACCATGTCGGCCTCGTGTCGGTTTTCAAGGTAAACCTCAATAGCGGTGGTTCGCGGAAGAATTTGCGAGAGAAACTGTTCAACGGGAACCTTTTCTACTTTCTCGAATTTCCGCACCTTGGTAACCGCATCGGCCCGTAAATCCGAAAAGACATCGGGTTGGAGCGTTTTCAGGGCATCACGATTGGCGAACAGAATATTATTGACTGTTATGTCCTCAATAGTCGCAAAGTGACGCTCAAGGGAATCTAACAGCCCCAGCTCTTGAAGCGTGTTTTGAGCCTGTTCAATCATTTTCGGAGTAAATATTGCCTTCGGTCGCTTGTAATTCGTGGGGGCCACGATTGCTTCATATTTGCGCACCGCTTCGTTGATATCCGTGCCTTCAGTGATATCTGTGAGCAAAACGCCGATGGAATGGTTTCGGATTTTGCCCATAGCGCCGCCAATCTCAACAGATTTGCGCCAACAATAGAGATCTTGTTTCTCCGAAGACAACTTGTGATACTCAATGTGCATGGATAAGAAACTGCTCAACAGTGCGGCCCACTCCTCACCCTTGTAAAGTGAGTTTTGAGAAATGAGGTCAAGAACGGTCTCGATTGCATCCTGGGAAATTTCGTCCAATGATCGCCTAAAAACGCTCTTTACGTCCCGAAAGCCTGCGGCGATAGAAGCCTCCGATTTTGAAGACTTGGTGACAAATTGCTTGGGTAAGACAACATGGAAATGGTCCCACGTGCGTACCATGCCATCGGTCCCCTGTTCGTGATTTTGATCGGTTCCTATCCGGAATTCTTTGGTGACAAACACATCCTTGATGTGGTGTGCTTTTATGTAGGCTTCCAGAGCTTTAACGACCACAGAGTATGTTGTATCGCCCGGCTCAAATCCCCATATTGTCTGAATTTCATTCGATTCGTTGATGGCAACCACATTACCGAACGAGCGGATAAAATGGCGACAGCAACTGCAGTCATGCTCGCGGCGCTTTCTGAAAATCTCATTTGAACCTGGGGGAAAACTTTCAAGATAAATTTCCCATAGTTCATCACCAGAAACATCTACGACGAAAAGCACTCCATGACCTGCCAACATGGTTGAGACGTGAGCTTGCATCATCTGTTTAAACTGTTTGAATTCCATTGGTGTTCCCTTTCAATCAAGAGCAGCGTCTCTCTGCCCGTGTTGTTAGCCTCGGTTGTTGATCCTGGCATTCGTGTCAAGAGATACGCGCGCTCTGCCTTCCAGGTGATGTTACCTGCATCAGCCCGTCCAACAGAGCCACACCGTGCGCGCCCGGGATAAAGGTCAGTTATTAATCGTCAGTCAACGCCCATCATCACTCAGGAGGTGGCTACCGGCATCCCGAAGAGAATAAAGCTTTCGCTTTTTCTGGGATTACGCCCGCCGGCACGGGAAAAATTTCAAGAACGGGGATCATTTTCATTTTTCCATTTGAAGGTTGGGAACATGCTTTGTTCTGTTTTTTCGAATGGGACCACCGTCGGACTGAGTTTCAGTTGTCGTTGTTTCCCGACAAACCCGTATTTCAGGTATTTCGTGAACGTGGTCCGCAGAAAATCGTCAATCTCTGGGCACGGCTGCACGACATATTCCGGGCGTTTGCGCAGATGCCGACGACTGCGAACCTTGAACCCCGTTCCGTGTTGTCTCTCGTGCTCACAGTTGGAATAGAAATCGAAGTCACCACCCCTGTTGAAATAATAGGGGAGGGGGTCCTTTGCGATTGTCCGGAGCCGCTGCGTTGGCGTCGACCATGTCGAGATATCAGGCTCCGCGATAAAAAGGCGTTTGCCGTCTAAAAGTTTCTCAAATTTGGCCTCCATCGCTGCCGTGATCTGAGGGATGATGCGTTCGGCTACCGCAGCAAGAACAAC
>Ga0172371_10006365_pt1 | contig 17203 bp, 12 predicted proteins | sample Lak12m_FD_114543 | JGI IMG/M metagenome (GOLD analysis project Ga0172371, IMG submission 114543) | Freshwater microbial communities from Kabuno Bay, South-Kivu, Congo - kab_022012_12m | ecosystem: Environmental > Aquatic > Freshwater > Lake | place: Democratic Republic of the Congo: South-Kivu...
GGAAGCTCAAGCTCCCAGGACCGGCAGGAGGGCGCATGGCAGATGGGCGATGGTCGATGGTCGATGGTCGATGGGCGATGGTCGATGGTCGATGGTCGATGGTCGACGGGCGATGGTCGATGGGCGGTGGTCGATGGTCGATGGTCGATGGGCGATGGTCGATGGTCGATGGGCGATGGGTGCCCCCTTCTTTTTTTCTTGCGATGTGGTATACAGGCGCCGCTATTGCGGTTTCGGTCTATGTCATCGCAACCACGAACCAAGGAGATCGCTCGATGATTATCGGTGTTCCGAAGGAGATCAAGATCCAGGAGTACCGCGTGGGCTTGGTGCCCGCCGGAGTGCAGAAGCTGGTGAAGGCAGGGCACACGGTTTTGGTGCAGAAGGGTGCGGGGTTGGGCAGCGGCATCTCCGACGAGGAGTACGTGAAGCGCGGGGCCAAGATCGTGAAGACGGCCGCGGAAGTGTGGAAGAACTCGGAGATGGTGGTGAAGGTGAAGGAGCCGATAGCTCCGGAGTACCCGCTGTTCCAGGACGGGCAGGTTCTCTATACGTATTTCCACATGGCGGCGGCGCCTGAGATGGTTGCGCCGCTCACGAAGAAGAACGTCGCAGCGGTGGCGTACGAGACGATCCAGCTTCCGAACGGGTCGCTTCCGCTGCTGCAGCCGATGAGTGAAGTTGCGGGCCGCATGGCGATCCAGGTGGGTGCGTCGTACCTGGAGAAGGAGCGTGGGGGCAAGGGGGTGCTGCTCGGCGGCGTTCCCGGCGTGATGCCCGGCAGGGTGACGATCATCGGCGGCGGGACGGTGGGCACGCATGCGGCAAAGATGGCGCTGGGCACTGGTGCCCGGGTGCGCATCCTGGACGTGAACATTGACCGTCTGCGCTATCTGGATGACATTTTCGGGGGCCGTGTGACCACTCTGTATTCCGATCCTGCGACCGTTGAGGACAGCGTGCGCTGGTGTGACCTTCTGGTCGGTGCGGTGCTGATTCCCGGGGCCAGGGCGCCTCGGCTGGTGACCAAGGAGATGATCAAGGAGATGGAGCCTGGTTCGGTAATCGTCGATGTGGCGGTGGACCAGGGCGGATGCATCGAGACATGCAAGGCGACGACGCACGAGAATCCGGTATTCACGGTCTTCGGCGTGGTGCACTACTGCGTGGCGAACATGCCGGGTGCGGTCGCCCGTACTTCGACCTTTGCGCTCACGAATGCGACCATCGGTTACGCTGAGAAGATCGCGAAGCACGGCCTGGTGGGTGCTATTGGGAAGTTTCCCGAGCTGGCCGGCGGGATCAACACGTACAAGGGCAACGTCACGCACAAGGGCGTGGCTGAAGGCGTGCGAGCGAAGTACGTTCCGCTGGACAAGTTGCTGTAGCGGTCCGTACTCTCCTGGCCGTGGAGGTCGAATGCTGGACCTGGCCATCATCACCGAGGAGCTGCTGGTAGGTACGCAGGTTACGTCGAGCGAAGATCTGGACACGCTCAGGTCGCTGGGAGTCGGAGGGGTGTTGAGCCTCCAGGAGGACCGGGATCTTGCCGCGGCAGGGACACGATGGGACATCCTCCAGCAGCTTGCCCTTCAGTTCCAGATAGAGATGCGCCGCTGCCCGGTAGCTGACTTCGACCCGTCGGACCTCATCGGCAAGCTCGATTCGTGTACGGCTGCACTGGCCGAGCTGCTCTCGGAGCATCGGCGGGTATACGTGCACTGCACCGCGGGGATCAACAGGTCAACCGGGACAGTGCTTGCGTACTTGGTGATGAAGAGAGGGATGACCGTCGATGCTGCATACAGGCTCATCAAGAGCCGGAGACCGCAAGCGAACCCGTATCGGAACCTGCTGGAGTACCTGTCGTCACGGCAACGGATCGATCGAACGAACGCGTAGAGTCGGTGCAATGAGAGACGGAGCGATCGAACGAACGCGCAGGGTCAGTGCGGGAAGATGTAGATGATTTCGCCTTCCCGGATCAGGCCTGCGTCTTCACGGGCGACTTTTTCGGCCAGGTCCGGAGACTCCTTCATATTAAGGATCAATAACTTAAGTCGGCGGTTGTCCCGCTGCAGGCGGTCCACGTCGAGCAGAGTGCGTTCGAGCTTGGCCTGGAGTTGGCGGGTCTCCTCAATCTTCGGGGACGTGGCGGTGGAGTAGACTGCGCCGCCGAGCAACCCCACGACGACAACCACTGCCAATACCTTCCTGGCCCCGACCCATGCTGCGTGAATGAACTCCACTCCACCCTCCCAGGGTGCCGAGTGTAGCACGGGCCGAGGAGGTGGCAAATTATTGGCCCTTCGCCGGCAGCAGGCCGAGGCGGCGGGCGAGGTGGTGGAGGTTGCCGCGGTCCATGCCGAGGGAGCGGGCTGCGGCGGCGAGATTGCCTGGGTGGTCAGCGATGGCTTTGGCGATGTAGCGGCGCTGCTCGGAGCGCAGGTGGTCGCGCAAGGTCGCGTCCGTCCCCGCCGTCTCCTCCGTCCCCGCCGTCTCCATCCTCCCGGCCATCCCCGTCCGAAGGTCGGGCGTTCCCGGGTCGGGCCTGAGGATGGGCTCCGTCCCCGTCCTTCCTGGGTCGGGCCTGAGGATGGGCGTTGCCAACTCGGGGCGGAGGTGGGAAGCGGTGAGGATGACCGGTTCGCCGCGGGGGACGGAGGCGGAGGCTTTCAGCACGACTCTGAAGATGACGTTCTCCAGCTCGCGAACGTTTCCGGGCCAGGGGTAGGTGGCGAGGGAATCCAGGGCATCGGCAGCGGGTCGTACCGGGCCCAGGCCGAGCTTGCGGCGGGCGACGTCGCAGAAGTAGCCCACGAGCATGGGGATGTCGGAGCGGCGGTCCACGAGCCTGGGGACGGCGAGAGGATACACGTTGAGCCTGTGGAACAGGTCGGCCCTGAACTTGCCCTCGCCGATTTCGCGGGCAAGGTTGCGGTTGGTTGCCGCGATCAAGCGCACGTCTACCGAGAGGGTCTTGTCGGAACCCACTCGCTGGATTTCGCCTTCCTGGAGTGCACGGAGCAGCTTGGGTTGCACGGAGATGGGCAGCTCGCCGATCTCGTCGAGGAAGAGGGTCCCGTTGTCTGCGACTTCGAACTTGCCGGGCCTGTCGGAAGCGGCGCCGGTGAAGGCGCCTCGGACGTGACCGAACAGCTCTGATTCGGCGAGCGTTTCCGGGAGGGCTGCACAGTTGACGTAGATTAGGGGTTGGTCGTGCCTGCGGGAGGCGCCGTGCACTGCTCGTGCCACAAGCTCCTTGCCCACTCCTGTTTCGCCAGTGATCAGGACGGTCAGGTCGGATACTGCGACCAGGTCGATCTCAAGGCGGAGCCGTGCGATTTGAGGGCTGGTGCCGATCATCTGTGCGCCCGGGGCAAGCAGCGAATCCCGCATGAGGTCCTTGGCGATCAACCCCTGTTTGTCCGCTGCCCGCTTGAGCGCATCGATGAGCTGGCCGGTCCGCATTTCGGCCCCGGCCAGAGCGGCGGCCGCCGCGAGCAGGCGGGTGTCGATCCTGTCGAATGCGGCGGGGTCGAGCGCGTCTGCCGTGAGCGCGCCGACGAGGTCTCCGTGGACCCTGAGTGCGCAGCCGAGGCAGGCATGTATCCGGCGGGTGGCTCCGAGGTCATCCAGGAGCAGCCCGTCGAACGGGTCCGGCAGGGCAGAGTCAGATGGGAACCGCACCGGCTCCGTTGCCCTGCAGATGATCTCCAGCCTCGGGTGCTCGCTGAACGCGTAGCGACGTCCGAGCGCCGCGGGCGACAATCCGAATGAGGCCACGGGATTCAGGGTGTCCCCGTCAAGCCGGCTGAGCGCTGCCGCGTCAAACGGAATGACCCTGCGCAGAGCGGCCAGAAGCCGCTGGTTCCGGTCCTGAAGGGACGTTGTTGTAGTGATGTCCGCGGCGATTGCGGCCAGTGTGTCGAACGCATCCATGTTGCACAACATACAACCTTGTTGCGTTCTGTACAACGGGGAGCATGTTGTAAAATACACACGCGGATATGTAACAACTTGAATTAATGATGTTTTGAAGTTGGCATTGGTTTTGCTTTGGAGTCCGGGTGTGTGGAGGAGGAAACCATGAACGTGAAAGAGCAGAGACTTGAGAGCATCGTGACGAAGGACCCCAAGGCCGCGGATACTTTTGTGCGCTACGGCCTCGACTTCTGCTGCAAGGGGCGCAGGACCCTGGAACAGGCGTGCCAGGAGGGCGGCCTGGACGTGAGCGAGGTCGTGGCTGAGCTGGCAAAGGATGGTCGATGGTCGATGGTCGATGGTCGAGATCACTGGGCCGAGGGGATCGGTACGGATGGTCGATGGTCGATGGTCGATGGTGGAGATCACGGGGCCGAGGGGAAGGGTCGGGAGGAGAACTGGGCGTTCCGGCCGTTGCCGGAGCTTGTCGATCACATTGTGCGGAGGTACCACGAGCCGCTGCGCCGGGCCCTTCCGGTTCTACTGGCCCTGGCCCGCAAGGTCGAGAGCGTGCATGAGGAGAAGCGGAGCTGCCCGGTGGGGCTGGCGCGGCACATCGAACGGATCTCCGAGGCGGTGGAGGACCACCTGGCGAAGGAGGAGCAGATTCTGTTCCCCATCATCCGGGCTGGTCGGGGGGACACTGCGTACATGCCCATCAAGGTGCTGACGGACGAGCATGTCGATCACGGGGACAACCTGAGACGGACGCGGGAGCTGACCAACAACCTCGTGGAGCCGGAGGATGCATGCGCAAGCTGGCGTGAGCTTTACCGGGGGCTGAGGGAGCTGGAGGCGGACCTGTGGAGGCACATCCACCTGGAGAACTACGTGCTGTTTCCGAGGGCGCTGGGGAGCTCGGGAACGGGGACGGAGGCGGTGGGAGAGCAGGAGGAGCGGGAAGGGGGCTCGAACCGGCAGGAGGGGCAGGAGCATCCCGTGACGACGGGCAGGAAGGGGGTGTAGCCATGCGGCTTTCTGGGAGCACGAAGGTGCACGATCTGCTGGTGGAGCATCCTTTCCTGGAGGACTTCCTGCCTTCGCTGAATCCGAAGTTCGAGATGCTTCGGAACCGGATGGCTCGTGCGACCATAGGCCGTGTGGCGACGCTGAAGACCGCTGCCGGCATTTCGGGGCTGGAGCTTGGTGAGCTTCTGGCCGCGGTTGCTGGGGAGATCCGGAGGAACGGGCGTGAGGTCGAGGTGGAGCAGTCGGGGGTGGCGACGGCGTTGACAAGGAGCCGGCGGGTCGAGACGCTGAAGGGGATCATCCTGGACCTGCACGACGGGGGAGACTTGGCTACGGCGAGGGGTAGGTTTGCCGAGGCGGTGGAGGACGTGGAGGCGACGGAGATCGCTTCGATGGAGGAGGAGATGATCCGCGGCGGGCTTCCTGTGACGGAGGTCCAGCGGCTGTGCGACGTACACGTGTCTGCGTTTCGGTTTGCGCTGGACGGGCACGCTGACGTGAGCGTTCTGCCCGGCCATCCGGTCGCCACGTATATGAGGGAGAACCGGGAGATCGAGCGAATGGCGAATGGGCTGGGCAGGGAAGGCGGGGCCGAGGCCGAGATCGAACGGCTGTCTGCGGGGGTGGAGAACCACTACGTACGGAAGGGGAACCAGCTCTTTCCGTTGCTGGAGCGGCATGGGATCACGGGACCGTCGAAGGTGATGTGGGGGGTGCACGACCAGATCAGGGCGGGGCTGAAGAAGCTGAGGCTGGCGTTGGCGGACGGGGACCGGGAAGCGTTTGCGGCGGCGGCGCCCGGGGTGGCGAGGGACCTGGTGGAGATGGTGTACAAGGAAGAGAAGATCCTGTTCCCGATGGCGCTCCAGACCCTGTCGGCGGAGGAGTGGGCGGAGGTCCGGCGAGGAGAAGACGAGCTGGGGTACGTGCTGGTCTCTCCGGAGAGCGGGCAGGGGCCGGGGAGCGGACAGGGGTCGGAAAGGGAGAGCGGGCAGGGGCCGGAAAGGGAGAGCGGGCAGGGGCGGGAGAGCGGGCAGGGGCCGGAAAGGGAGAGCGGGCAGGGGCGGGAGAGCGGGCGGGGGCCGGAAGGGGATCGGGCGGGTCGGCTTGCGGGGGCGGCCGGAGTGCTTGCGGTTTCGACGGGAGCGCTGACGCTGGAGCAGCTCAACCTCGTGCTGACGCACATTCCGGTGGATCTCTCGTACGTGGACGAGAACGACACGGTGCTGTTCTACTCGGAGGGACCTGGGCGTGTGTTCCCGCGGAGCCCTGCGGTGGTCGGGCGGAAGGTGCAGAATTGTCATCCGCAAAAGAGCCTGCACGTAGTGCAGCAGATCCTCGATTCGTTCAGGGCCGGGAAGGAGGACGTGGCCGAATTCTGGATCAGGCTGGGTCCGAAGCTTGTCCATATTCGCTACCTTGCGGTGTGCGACAAGGGGGGGGCGTACCGCGGGTGCCTGGAGGTCACGCAGGACGTCACGCACATCCGGGAGCTGGAGGGGGAGATGCGGCTTTTGGAGTGGTAGGCACATCCGCAACGTTGCGGATGTGCCTGGATTGCGGGGCGTGCGGATGTGCCGTCTGGAAGGCCGTTGCGGATGTGCCTGGATTGCGGGGCTACACGATCTTGTCGGTGTGTACGTGGGTGGAGACGAGGCGTGCGAGGGTATCGAGCTTGCCGGTTTCCTCGTGGGTGAGGAGGGGTTCGAGGTCGTCGACCTGTTTGGCGGCCTTGAAGGTGTCCGAGGGGATGAGGAGCAGGGGGATGGAGAGCTCGGTCGCCTTGGCGACTATGTTTGGGGGCGGGAGGATGTTGTTTGCGAGCACGATGGCGGAGGTGTTGGGGTCCAGTGCGGCGAGGATCATGTCGCTGCGGTCGCCGCTGGTGATGAGGATGCGGTTGGGCTTCTGGAATGCGGGCTCGCGCATAGCGGCTTCGGAAGCCATGGCGCCGACGAAGATGTGCTGGACGACCTTGTCGAGGCCTTTTTCTCCTGCGATGACTCGGGCAAACAGGGCGTCTGCGAGGAAGCGGATGGTTACGTGGGTGAGCTCTTCGTGGTAGGGGATGATGCCGAGCACGTCGAGGCCGAGACTCTTTACGTCCGGGAGCTGGGTGAGCTCGAAGTCCTGCACGTCGGGGATGCGGTTGAAGACGACGCCTGCGAGGGTAACGCCGGACAGGTCGATGCGGCGCTTTACGAATGCGACGTCGTCGACGACGGAGTCGGGAGCACCGGATGCGAGCAGGATGATGGGGGCGGAGAGGGTGCGTGCGATGTCGATGGCGTCGAGGTGGACGGAAGCGCCTGCGGAGAGGTCAGCGCCTGCCTCGACGATGAGCAGGTCCTTACCCTCGGCGGTGCGGCGGGCCATATCGGTGAGCTTTCTGGCGGTGGACTCTGCGTCGTACATGTAGCGGAGCTTGGCGCGCTCGAAGCCGATGGAGATTTCCTCTTCTGCGTGGCCGAGCCCGAGGAGCTTGGTGACGAGGGCAGCGTCGTAGTCCCAGAGGCGTTTCTTGCGGTAGAGGAGGCGGTCACCGAGGGGCTTCATGTAGCCGACGCGGCGCTGCGTGGCTTTGGCCAAGCCGATGGCCAGGCTGGTTTTGCCGGCGTTCCTGCGAGTCGATGCCAATACGATTTGCTTCATCTTCCACCTCACGCTGCGCCCGAGAGCAGAATGCGCACGTCGAGCGCCTTCACGCCCTCGCCATGGTCGTACACCACAAGGGGGTTCAGCTCAACATCCGTAATAGCCGGCACGTGTCTCAGCAGCGCGCCGATCCTGATGACCGAATCGACGACAGCGTCGATGTCTTTCCTCTTCTCCCCGCGCACGCCCAGCAGGAGCGGGTAGGAGCGTGTTTCCTTGATCATGAGCAGGGCTTCGCGTGGGTGGAGGGGGTAGGAGCGGAAAGCGACGTCCTTCATGACCTCGACGTAGATGCCGCCGAGCCCGAACATGACGACGGGACCGAAAGCGCGGTCCCTGCGGGCGCCGACGATGGTCTCGGTAGTGAACTTGATCATTTCCGAGACTTCCATTCCTTCGATTTTTGCGTTGGGCGCCTTGGTGCGGCAGTTGTGCATGATGGCCTGGTAGGCGTCGATGACCTCGCCCTTGTTTTCGAGGTCGAGCGCCACTCCGCCGAAGTCGCTCTTGTGGATTATCTCCTTTGAGATGACCTTCATCACGACCGGGTAGCCGATGGTCTCAGCGGCCCGGACTGCGTCGTCCATGGACCTGGCGATGATGGTCCGGGGCATGCGGATGCCCACGGCCTTCATGATGTTGTGGGCCTCGAAGGGGAAGAGGAACTGCCGCTTCTCCTGTCGGGCCCGTGCGATCATCTGGTCTACGAGGGTCAGGTCGATCTCGGGCTCGACCGGGACGGGTGTCGGCTCTGAGGTGTGGCGGGCGTGCCTGTAGAGAGTGCCCATGCAGGAGACTGCGGAGTAGACGTCGCCGAAGACGGGCACCCGCTCCGTCTTGAGCCTTGCGATGGCTTCCTCGACCTTTGCACCGCCGATGATGGAGAAGAGGATGGGCTTGTTGCCGGCCTTGTAGCGGGCGCAGGTGCCGCGGATCATCGCGACCAGGGACTCGACGTCGAAGAGAGCGGTTTCGCAGTAGAGCGCCATGACCGAGTGGATTGCTTCCGAGCGGAGAGCGGCGTCCAGAGCGAGGTTGTACTCTTTTGCGCCGGCCTGGCCCGTGATGTCGATCGGGTTCTTGGTGGAGCCGAAGTCGGGAGTGGCGTCCTTGAAGCTTTCCTTGAGCGTGGCCTGGTCGTCGTAGAGCGGGACGTCGTATTTCTCGGATGCGTCGGTGGCCATGACTCCGACGCCGCCGCCGTTGGTGATGATCACGGAGTTGTTGCCCGGTGGAAGCGGCGAGTCCGCCAGGAACTTGCACCAGTTGAAGGCTTCGTCGAGGCTTTCGGCCCTGAGCACTCCGCACTGCCGCATGACCGCGTCGAAGATGCCGTCCGCGCCGGCCAGGCTGCCCGTGTGGGACGCGGCAGCGACAGCGCCGCGCTTGGAGCGTCCGGACTTGATGACGACGACGGGTTTCTTTCTTGCGACTCTGGAAAGGGCTTCGATCAGCTTTTCGCCTCTGCCGACGCCCTCGATGTACAGGAGGATCACCCGGCAATCTTCTTGGGACTCGAGGTAGGCGAGGAGGTCGACTTCGTCGATATCGGACTTGTTGCCGACGGACACGATGGCGGTGAGGCCGACGTTTTCGACTGCGGTGCGGCCGATCATGGCGATGCCGAGGGCACCGCTTTGGGTGATGATCGCTACGTTTCCCCTGCGGATGTCTCTGGGACCGAAGGTGGCATTGAGCCCGACGGCGGCGGAGTAGATGCCGAAGATATTGGGGCCGAGCACGCGCATGCCGTGGTCGCGGGCAAACGAGACGATGCGGCGTTCCTCTTCGGAGTTGCCGACCTCGGAGAATCCGGAGGTGATGATGGAGAGGAACTTGACCTTGCGCTGTGCGCACTGCTTTACGGTATCGAAGACCATGCGTGCGGGGACGGAAAGGGTAGCGAGGTCGATGTCGGTGTCCGCATCTGCGATCGACTTCAGCATTGGGAGTCCGAGGACCTCGCCGCCCTTGGGGTTGACCGGCAGGACTTTGCCGGCGAAGCCTCCTGCGACGATGTTCTGGACGAGCTTGAAGCCGATTTTTCCCTGGTCTGCGGAGGCGCCGACGACCGCGACGGAGCGTGGCTCGAAGAGGTGCCGGATGTCCGGAAGTTGTATGGTCATGGCCTAGCCTCGAAACATCATCTTGAGCTCGCACACGCCGCCGTCGGTGTGTCGAGTAACGTCGAAGCCGGAGCTCTCGAACAGGTAGAGCATTGGCTTGTTTTCGATCAGGACTTCTGCGGTGAACCCGAGCAGGCCCTGCTTCTTGGCCAGCAGGGTGAGGTTGGCGAGCAGCTCTCGTCCGATGCCGCGGTTTTGCCAGTCGTCACGCACGACGAATGCGACCTCGGCGGTGTGGGTTTCTGCGTGAATTCCGAACTGTCCGATGCCGACGACTTCCTCGCGACTGTCGTGCTGGACGACAGCGAGGATTACGGTCTCCCTGGTGTAGTCCACGACGACGAACTCCTGGAGTCGTTCGTGCGGCATGTCCTTTCTGGAGGAGATGAAGCGGCGGTACGTGCTCTTGTCGCTGAGGGAGTAGAAGAAGCCTTTGAGCAGGGGCTCGTCACTGATGCGGACGGGTCGGAACTTGAGCTCTACGCCGCCCTTGGTGGTGCGGTAGGATTCGAGGTGCTCGGGGTAGTCGCCGCGCTTGCCGGGGATGAACGCCTGGTCTTTGTAGATGAGGGAGAGCTTCTTGGCCTCTTCAATGAGCCACGGTCGGAACTTCGGGTGAGCGATGGAGATGAGGGCCATGGCTCGTTCCCGGATGTTTTTTCCGTGGAGGTATGCGATGCCGTACTCGGTGACGACGTAGTGTACGTCGCCCCTGGTGAGGGTGACGCCTGCGCCTTCCTTGAGGAAGGGGACGATGCGGGAGACGGTGCCGTCGTGAGCGGTGGACTGGACGGTGAGGATCGTGCGGCCGCCGGGGCACATGACGACGCCGCGCATGAAGTCGGCCTGGCCGCCGATGCCGCTGAAGAAGGTCTTGCCGAGGGACTCGGCGGTTGCCTGGCCGGTGAGGTCGATTTCGAGCGCTGCGTTGATCGCGACCATGTTTTCCTGGCGCGAAATGATGAGCGGGTTGTTGGTGTAGTCGACGGGCCGCATCTCGATTGCGGGGTTGTCGTTGAGGAACTCGTAGGTCGACTGTATGCCCATGCAGAACGCTGCGACGGTTTTGCCGCGGTTGATGGTCTTGCGGGAGTTGTTGACGACGCCGGCCTTCATGAGCTCGACGATGCCGTCGGAGAGGAGCTCGGTGTGGACGCCGAGGTCTTTCTTGCCGTTGAGGGCAGCGATGATTGCGTTTGGGACGGCGCCGTAGCCGACCTGGATGGTGTCGCCGTCGCGGACGATGCGTGCGACGTAGCTGCCTATCTTGCCGGCGATTTCGTCGGAGACGATGGTTTTGAATTCGAGCAGGGGCTCGTCGAAGGGGATGGCGTAGGTGATGTCGCTGATGTGGAGGAATGTGTCTCCGTGCGCACGGGGCATGTACTTGTTGACCTGTGCGATCACGATGCGGGACGCTTCGACTGCGGCCTTGACGATATCGACGCTGACGCCGAGGCTCAGGTAGCCGTTGGCGTCCGGGAGGGAAGTCTGGACGAGTGCGACGTCGATGGGGACTTCGCCGGACTTGAACTCGGCGGGGACGCGGGAGAGGAAGATCGGGGTATAGTCGGCCATGCCGCGGTTGACGGCGCCGCGGGTGTTTTCGCCGACGAAGAACGAGTTGTGTCGGAAGTTGCGCTGGAAGCGCTCTTCGGCGTATGGAGCGACGCCCAAGGTCCAGACGTGGAGGACCTCTGCGTCGTAGAAGGCGGTGGGGTTGGATGCGACGTAGTCGCCGAGTGCTTTGACGAGGTGCTGGGGCTCGCCGCAGGCGGTGCCGATGAAGATGCGGTCTCCCCTGTGGATGTTTCGGAAAGCCTCTGCGTCGTCAACGAACTTTTCCGGGTGTTTTTCCTTGAGTTCGGTCAACCTTCCAAGTGTAGTGTCGCGACGCATCAGATGCACCCGATCGAGCAGGAGCCTGTCGCACATCGGCTCCCAGCGCCCGGCGCCGTCTTACTCTGCTTGACGCGCCAAGTCAAACGTGTGAAACGACCTCAAATCGTCAGCTCTTCTGACAGCAAGCTTGTAGAGGGGATCTCAGCCAGGACAAAGGGGATCAGTGGGGGCGGGCGAGGGCCCAGACGTCGACTGCGGAAGCGCCGGCGGACATGAGGGCGGAGGCGCATTCGGAGGCGGTGGCGCCGGAAGCGACGACGTCGTCGACAAGGAGGATGGTGCGGGCTTGGACGAGGTCGGGCTTGGGGACTGCGAAGGCGCCTGCGACGTTGGCGTGGCGCTGGTCGGTGTTGCGTCCTTCCTGGCTGCCCGTGTTGCGTGTGCGGACGAGGATGGGGCGGTGGGGAACCGAGAGGGCGGAGGACACGTGGTCTGCGAGGAGCGCTGCCTGGTTGTAGCCTCTGCGGAGCAGGCGTGTGGGGAACATGGGGACGCTTGCGATGAGGTCCGGGGGAAGGTCGAGGCAGGGGCGGAGGTGAGCCAGCAGGATGTCTGCGAGCCGTGCTGCCATTTCCATCTTGCCGGAGTGTTTGAACCTGAGTGCGGCGTCGCGCACGGGGCCGGAGTAGAAGAACGCGGTGCGCAGCGAGCGGAACGCGGGTTTGTGCGCTGTGCATCCGAGGCACGTTCGGGAGAGGGGGTGCAGCATCGCCCTGCCGCACCGTGTGCAGACCGGGATGCAGACCGGCTCGATGCGGGCGAGGCAGTTGCTGCACCAGGAGGCGGAGAGCTGCATCCCTGGTTGCGGAATGGGGGGAGCCGCTTTGCCTGGCAAGGACGTGGTCCCGTACGAAGCCGAGGGGGGGGCGCCGGGGCTGAGGGCAGCGCCGCAGGCGAGGCAGCATTCGGGGAAGAAGTAGTTTGCGACTGCCTGGATGACGGACATGGTTGCACCTCCATCGTCCTGTTAATCGAAGGAACGCGGAAAAGTGGCCACAAAAAGTGCGGTGGTCGATGGTCGATGGTCGATGGTCGATGGTCGAAGGCGGATTGAGGGTGCAGGGGATGGCGCGGAAAGTTGCGTGAGGGCGGGAACGATGGTTGAATGCGGTGCGGAGGTGTGTGGGGTGCGCAAGTTCTTCGACGCGTTCTACAGGTTCCGCGTGGCGGTGGGGTTTGGGGCAGCGGTTCTGCTGGCTGGGGGGGCGGGAATCGAGGTGTATGCGGTGCGGGGAGCGAGGGTGCCGGATTGGTATATGCACCTTGCGATGTGGGGACTGTTGGGCATCTACCTGTACTTTGCGCTGAAGTCGTGGTTTCTGTCGCGCAAGGTGCGCACGGTAATGCTCATGACTCTGACCGAGGTGTTGAGCATCTTCTGGATGGTGATTCTTGCGGGCAAGATTTCGCCCGAGACCATACTTGTGGCGAACCGGGTTGCTGAGCGGGAGGCCCTGCCGATACTGTATTTGCCGATGGGGATGCTCGGGCTGTTGGTGTTGGTGTGCATGGCGGGGACGGTGTCCGCGCTGGTTTCGTTGCGCCCATTGCGTTAGCACGCGTAATAGATAAGATAGCAGCGCTTAGTAAGGAGTAAGCCGCATGTATCGAGCCATCTCCGCGTTGCTGTTGGTTGCCGTGTTGCCGGGACTGGGGACGGGATGCAGCAGCACGCCCGAGGATTACGACTACCATGGGGGACCGGTGGACGTGCCGGATTCGGAGGCGTGGAGGCTGCAGGACGTGGGGCCGTTGGTGGAGGGTGGGGGCGTTGGCGAGGCAGGGGGGGAAAGCGGGGGACCGGGGGACATGGGGGCGGAGGGGGTTGCGGATGTCGGCATGGAGGACGGTGGGACGGGGCAGGACTTTCCGGCGGACCAGCACGTGGTAGTGGAGCGGGTGCGGAAGTGTGTGCAGGAGTTGTCTGCGAAGTCTCCTGACGGGAGTGCGTTGTTCGTCGCGGGAGAGTTCACGTCGTGGCAGAACGGGCAGCTTGCGATGCAGGACGACGATGGTGACGGGACGTGGGAGCTGGAGCTGGACATGTCGGGGATTGCGGCGGGCTCGTACGGCTACAAGTTCCACTCGGCGTCGGATGCGTGGTTCATGGATGGTGCAAACCCGCTGTCGAAGTGGGTGGACGGGATAGAGAACTCGAAGCTGCTGGTGCCGGACTGTGCTGTGCCCGAGCTGAAGATGAAGGATCTCAAGGCGGATGGGGCAGCGGGTGAGGTAGTGGTCACGATCGAAGTTTACAATCCTGCGTCGAGCGGTGGAGTGCTTCCTGCGAGTGCGAAGCTGCTGGTGAACGGCAAGGAGCACGACTCGGGGTTTTCGGTGGAGGATGCTGCGTTCCACGTGTCGCTGGACGGGGTCGAGGATGGGACCAAGGTGAGCTTGCGGGCGTCGATCGAGAACGAGGCGGGGCGGAGCGAGGAGCTGTACCTGCCGGTATGGGTTGAATCGGAGCCGTGGAGCTGGCGGGACGCGACCATCTACTTTGCGTTCACGGACAGGTTCGAGAACGGGGAGGGGGCGAACGACGGCAAGGCGGGGTGCACGGACAAGGACATCACGAACTGGAACGGCGGGGATTTCCAGGGGATCGTGGACCGGATAGAGAGCGGGTGGTTCAAGGAGCTTGGGGTTGACGTGCTGTGGATTTCTCCGGTGGTGGACAACCCGGACGGGTGTTTCGGGGATGCAGGGATGCCCGGGGTGAGCTTCACGGCGTTCCACGGGTATTTTCCGCTGGACTTTACGAAGTGCGAGAACCATTTCGGCGACATGGAGGCGCTGCGGAAGCTGGTGGACACGGCGCATGCGCACGGGATGCGGGTGCTGCTGGACCTGGTGGCGAACCACGTGCACGAGGATTCGGCGGAGTATTCGGAGCATGCGGGGGACGGATGGTTCCACCCGTTTTATGCGTGCAAGCCGAACTGGGACAAGCCGATAGAGTGCTGGTTCGAGCCGTATCTTCCGGACCTTGACTACACGAACGACGCGGTGGTGGAGCATATGCTCGGGAACGCGGTGTGGTGGGTGCTGGAGACGGGGGTGGACGGTTTCCGGGTGGATGCGGTCAAGCACATGGTGCACAACTTCATGAAGTCGTTGCGGTGGCACATAGGGCGGAGGGTGGAGACCACGGGCGTGCCGTTTTACATGGTTGGCGAGACGTTCATGGGTGAGTGGGGGGGCGGCACGGGGCAGGCGGAGACGGTGATCAAGGAGTACGTGAACGAGTGGGAGCTGAACGGGCAGTTCGACTTTCCGTTCTATTGGAAGGTGCTGCGGTCTGCGGCACGGGAGAAGAACGGGCAGTTCGAGGGGGACTTCAAGGAGCTGGCGTCGTTCCTTGAGGAGAGCCTCGGGTATTGGGGGGCGGGTGCGATGATGGTGTCGTTCGTGGGGAACCACGACGTGCCTCGAATACTGTCGCACGCTGCGGGGCAGATAGAGAACCAGTGGGGTGACGGGTCGAAGATGCAGGGGTTGACTGCGCCGCCCGGGCTTCCCGGGGATGCGGTTCCGTTCGACAAGGCGAAGGTGGCGCTGGGGCTGATGCTGACGCTTCCGGAGATTCCGATGATCTACTACGGCGACGAGGTTGGGCTTCCGGGGGCGGGGGATCCGGACAACCGGCGGCCGATGTTGTTCGAGGGGCTGGCGCCCGGCCAGGAGGGGGTTCTTGAGTTTGTGCGCAAGGCGGGCAAGGCGAGGCGGGAGCTTGGTGCGTTGCGCCGGGGGGTACAAGACTGCGAGTGCGACTGCGGACGTGCTGGTGTTCCTGCGGACGTGGGAGGGGCAGGTGGTGGTGGTTGGTGCGAACCGGTCCGGGGTTGCAGCGAACGTGGAGGCGGGGGTGCCGGAGTTGGACGGGAAGACGATCGTGGATCGGATCTCGGGCAAGACGGCGACGGTGAGCGGGGGAAAGGTGAAGCTGGAGATCGAGCCGCGCTCGATGGGGATCTATGCGGTTGAGTAGGCGGGGCAGGTAGGTTCGGGGACGGATGCAGAAGTTCGGGAAATACACGCTGATCGAGCGGATAACGACGGGCGGGATGGCCGAGGTGTGGCGGGCGGTAACGACCGACCATGACAAGTTCCGGCGGCTGGTTGCGATTAAGAAGATCCTGCCTTGCTATGCGGAGAGTGCGGAGTTCAAGCGGATGTTCGTGGACGAGGCGACGATAGCGGCGCACCTCATTCATGCGAACATTGCGCAGATATACGATTACAACGTGGTGGACGGTGTTCCGTACATTGCGATGGAATACGTCGAGGGGAAGGACCTGCGGGCGATTCTGGAGCGATGTGTGAAGACGGGTCAGCACATCCCGTACCCGATTGCGGCGTTCATTGCGCTGGAGATGGCGAAGGGGTTGTACTACGTGCATTCCAGGCGGGAGGCGAGCCGGCCGCTTAACATCGTGCACCGTGACGTGAGCCCGCAGAACATCATGGTGAGCCATGCGGGCGAGGTGAAGCTCGTGGACTTCGGGATTGCGCGCACGCATTTCGCGGAGAAGCCTCGGGAATCTGCGACGCAGGCGGGGACGGTGAAAGGGAAGTATGCGTACATGTCGCCCGAGCAGGTGATGGGGAAGGGGCTGGACCATCGGACGGACGTATTTTCACTCGGCGTGGTGTTGTGGGAGATGCTGACGGTTCGAAGGCTCTTTTCGGGAGCTACGGAAGCGGAGACGATAGCGAACGTGCTGAAGTGCCGTGTGCGTGCGCCGCACGAGGTTGATCCGAACGTACCGGAGCCATATGCGGGGCCGGTGTTGAAGGCATTGGCGAAGGACCGCAGCGAGCGGTATCCGACCATGCTGGCGCTGTATGAGGATCTGTCGCAGCTCATGTTCAACCGGACGGGTTACCCGCACGTAGAGGAGGTTGGCGACTTCCTGAAGAGCTTGTTTCCGGACGAGGTGGAGCGGTTCAGACAGGGGGAGCATCTGAATTTCGATGCTGTCCGCGACGAGAAGGAAGAGGGCGGCGGGGGAGGGACGGGCGAGGGGGCTGGCGAGGCGGTGGCGACGCCGCTTCCGCCGGCGAGGGAGTCGCGGGCGTCGTCGCTGGTGGCGCCGATGGAAATCACGGCGGAGACGGAGCCGCTGCGTCCTGCGGCGAAGGGCGCGAGAGGGGCGGGAAGGCCTGTCCGGTGGGGGAGCGTGGGTGCAGCGGTCGGGGCGCTGTTGCTTGTGTCCGCGATAATTGCGGGGACCGCGTACGTGGTGAGCTTGCCCGGGACGCCGTTCACGGCCTCTCCGGGGACGGGGTCGGAGGCCCGCCCTGAAGCCCATGCCGCTGGAGAGGCCGTGAGCGGGCCGAGGTCGGAGGCCCGCCCTGAAGCCCATGCCGCTGGAGAGGCCGTGAGCGGGCCGGAGATCCCGCCGAAGCTTGGAGAGGGTGCCTCCCCCCCTGTAGATCCGGCAAGCGAAGGCGGACCGGCTTCGGCGTCGGCACCCACCCCCCATGCCGGCGCGGCCCCCATCTCCCCCGCCCCTGTAGATCCGGCAAGCGAAGGCGGACCGGCTTCGGCGTCGGCACCCACC
>Ga0172371_10006367_pt1 | contig 17201 bp, 15 predicted proteins | sample Lak12m_FD_114543 | JGI IMG/M metagenome (GOLD analysis project Ga0172371, IMG submission 114543) | Freshwater microbial communities from Kabuno Bay, South-Kivu, Congo - kab_022012_12m | ecosystem: Environmental > Aquatic > Freshwater > Lake | place: Democratic Republic of the Congo: South-Kivu...
GAGCTTGAGTGCCGGGGGCATGCGTGCAGCCAGCTCCACCAGTTCGTGGTCCAGGAAAGGTGTCCGCGCTTCCAGTCCCCAGGCCATGGGCATGTTGTCAACGCGCTTGACCGGGTCGTCGACGATCAGCGTGGTCACGTCAAAGCGCCAGACCTGGTCCAGAAATTCGTCGGCCTGGGGTTGAGAGAGCGCGGCGCTGACCGCTTTTGATGTGACGTCTTCCACCCGGTACGGTGCCGTCACCATCTGCAGGTATTCGGCGTGGTCGCGGTCAAAGTAGTGCTGGCTGAAGCGTTGCAGTGGCGTGCCCGCCGTGGCGTCCATGCGCGGGTACCAGAAGTAGCCGCCAAACACCTCGTCGGCGCCCTGGCCACTCATCACCACTTTCACATCTTTGGAAACGCGCTCGCTGAGCAGATAGAACGCGATCACGTCGTGGCTGACCATCGGCTCGGTCATCTGCGCCACCGCTTCCGGCAGACGGGCCATCACCTCGCTGTTTTGGATGCTGTACTTTTGGTGGCGCGTGCCAAATTTTGCGGCCACCGCGTCGGAATACTCGAATTCATCGGCCTTTTCGGAACCGGCCCCGACGTCTTCAAAGCCGATGGAAAAGGTGCGTAAGTCCGGAACGTGCGGGGCCAGCAGCCCCACCAGCAGGCTGGAATCGAGCCCGCCCGAAAGCAGCACGCCAACGGGGACGTCAGCGGCCAGCAGGCGGCGCTGAACGCTTTGCTGCAACGCTTCGCGTGTGGCTCGCAACCACTGCGCTTCGCTTAGGGGCTCTGTGGGCCGGGTGGCGTTCAGCGTCCAGTAGCAATGCTGGGTGACCGAGCCGTCAGTGCGTACGCGCAGCGTGGTCGCAGGGGCCAGTTTGCGCACCCCTTGCAAAATCGTGCGCGGTGCTGGTACGACGGTGTGCAGCGTGAAGTGATGGTGCAGCGCCACCGCATCCAGCGCGGTATCGACGCCACCCGCAGCCAGTAGGGCCGGCAGGCTGGAAGCAAAGCGCAGCCGCGCGCCGGTCTGGTTCAGGTACAGCGGCTTGATGCCAAAGCGGTCGCGTGCCAGAAAAAGCTCTTGCGCGCGCGCATCCCAAATGGCAAAGGCAAACATGCCTTTGAAACGCGTCACACAGTCCGCTCCCCAGGCGTGGTAGCTCTTCAGGATGACTTCACTGTCGCCGTCCGAGAAAAACGTGTAGCCCTTTTGCAGCAGTTCGGCGCGCAATTCGCGGTAGTTGTAGATCGTGCCGTTGAAGACCAGCGTCAGCTGCAATGCGGCGTCCACCATCGGTTGGTGCGCGTGCGCCGATAGGTCAATGATGGCCAGTCGGCGGTGGCCCAACGCCAGCGGGCCGCTCTGCCAGCTGCCTGTGTCGTCCGGGCCACGGCGCGCCAGTTGCGCCGACATGCGTGCCACCGCTTCATCGTCCGGGGGTGCGCCGTCAAAGCGCAGTTCACCGCACAGGCCACACATCAGGGCGCTCCGGCGTCAGGCACCACGATCACCGGTGCGAAACCTCCGCCCTGCGTGCGAAAGTTGGTGGTCTGGCCGGAATAGATGCGCGCGGCCAGCAGCTGAATCTGCCCGGCGTAGGTGAAAGCGCGCAGGTCAAATTTGAGGTCGGTGGGTGTGCCCTGCACGTCAATCATGCGCCCGGTGGGCGGCACCAGCGTTTGCGCCACAAAGGCATCTTCGAGGATCTCGCCCCAGACACGCCGGGTCAGCTTGTCGCCACGGTAGGCGGCCTTGGCGCCGTATCCGGCCACTGGTTTGAAGAACAGGCGTCGGCGTTGCTGCCACAGCGTATCGGCCCGTTCTGGCGTGACCAGCTCGGTGTGCGGCACATGTTGTTGCAGCAGCTGGCGGTCGGCCGGTGTCACGCCCCAACTGGCCAGCAGCGCGTCGTTGCTCAAGGCGATCAGATTGCGTTTGTCGGCCAGCAGCGCGTGGGCGCGCGGGTGCGGCGTCAGCACTACGGCACCGGCGGCGTAGGCTTGGCGCAAGGCGTGGTGTGCGGGGTCGGTCAGGTAAAAGTCAGTCAGGCGGTTGTAGACCATGTCGACCGCAATGTTTGCAAAGCGCAGGTGCTGTCCGTCAAAAGTCAGCTCGCTGGGGTCGGCAATGTGCGCCTCAATGCCGTGCTGCGCAAACAGCTGGCGGTACAACTCAAATTCAGGCGCCAGGTATTGCGCCACCGGTGCGCTGTCGACAATCAGCACGCTGCGCCAGGGCTGCCGGCCGCGCTGCAGGTGCCACTCTGAAGCAAACATGTCAAACACGCTTTGGCGTAGCGTGTGCGCGTGCGGCGGGGCAGCAAAGACGCCGTCAAGGTCGTTACAGCAGGCCTGTTGCGCACGCGCCAAAGCGCCATTGAGTAACAGGCCACCGGCGTTGGTGTTGATCTCGATCAGTTGCGCCCCCGCCTCATGCACATGAAAGTCGTAACCCATGCATACGCCCAGCGGCCCCCAGGCGTGCTGCGCCAGCGGGTCGCAGTGCGCCAGCGCCTGGGCCTGATACCGTGCCAGTTGCGCTACACGTTCAATAGCTTGGATCGATTTTTCTATCTGGGCTTGGATCGAATTGGAGATAAAGACGACAGTGCCGGAAAACAGCGTGGGACGGGTTTGCAGGATGTGCTCGGTCATGCCGTGCAAGCTCGGGTCGGCCTCCAGCAGCTGGCGCAACCGCTCGACGTCAAGCGTGCGGCAAGAACAGTCGCGGTTGAGTTGCTCGGCACTGGGTGCGCGCGCGGTCGTCGGCAATAAAGCGGTCATGGACTGATTTTGCTGCGGACGCCGGGTGCTGTGCGCCATTTGAAGAGGTCAACCGAGAGTGCCGTTCCAGTCAGGATGATCGCGCCGCACAGCAGCATCCATGCGGTGACCGATTCATTGAGAAAGATCACGCCGTAGATCACCGCAAACACCGGAATCAAAAAAGTGACGGTGAGCGACGCGGCAGCGCCCATCTTGTCGATCAGCCGAAAATACAGCACATAAGCGACGCCGGTACACAACACGCCGACGGCCAACAGCGCCAGCCAGGCACCTATTCCAGGCGTCTGGTGCGGCCAGAACCACCAGGTCGGAAGTGCCAGCCCCAGCGCGGCGCCGATCTGGCTGCCGGTCGCCACCACCAGCGAGGACACACCCGTCAGATAGCGCTTGGTGAAACTTGCGGCAATGCCGTAGCACAGCGTAGCGATCAGACACGCCACCACTGCGCCGCCGCTGGACAGCCCGGATGCGTCGGGCTTGAAGCTGGCCTTGCCCCAAGCCAGCATCGCCACGCCAATAAACCCGATCAACAGGCCCAGAATCTTCATTCCGTGCGGTCGGTCCTTGAGCCAGAGCCACGCCACCACTGCGCCAAACAATGGCACGGTGGCATTGAGCAGGGCGGATAGGCCGGTGCTGATCGACAGCAAGGCATAGGAGTAGCAGGCAAAGGGAATGGCCGAATTGAGCAGTCCCATGAAAAAAATCTTTTTCCAATGTTGGCCCAGCACCTGTCCGAGTCCGCGCGCCAGCATCAACGGTGTCAGAAATAAGGCAGCGATGGTGACGCGCCCGCCCGCCGTGGCCAGCGGCCCAAATTCTGCCGTGCCCAGCCGCATGAACAGGAACGACGACCCCCAGATGGCCGCCAGCGCAATGAATTCAACCAGCCAGGGCCTGGTGTTGTTGGACGCAGTCAAAGCGCGCCTTCGATCTTCAGTAGCGCCTGTTTGCGCGCCAGTCCGCCCGCGTAGCCAGTCAGATCGCCGTCGGCGCCGATGACCCGGTGGCATGGCACGACGATGCTGATGGGGTTGCGTGCCACCGCCGCTGCCACGGCCCGTGCTGCACGTGGCCGCCCGATCCGCGCGGCCAGTTCACCGTAAGTGCAGGTCTGGCCATAGGGCAGGGTGGTGAGCGCTTGCCAGACCGCGTTTTGCAGCGGCGTGCCGGTATCCAGCATCAGGGGCAAATCAAACGACCTGCGCTGTCCGGCAAGATAAGCAGCCAACTGACTCTGAACGCGCTGGGCGAGGGTAGCGTTCGACGTCAGGGGGCAGGCTTCAAGTGACGGCAGATGGGCGCCATCGGCAAACCACAACCCGACCACCCGCTGGTCGGCCACGGCAACAATCATGGGGCCCAGCGCTGTGGTAACGCGGGCTTGCTCGGTTAGCTCAGGAAGAATCATGGGGCGATGATAGCGACGGATCGACACCGTTTTGGGTGATGAATTGCCTAAAATGGCCATTCAACTGAACCTGGAGCACGCCATGCAAGTGACCGCCACCCAAGCCAAGAATCGATTCGGCGCGATTTGCGCGCAGGCGAAAGTCAGCCCGGTCTTTGTCGAGAAGGACGGACGCATTGACTCGGTCATCCTTTCGGCCAAACAATTTGCCGAGCTTCAGGCGGCGCACCGCAGCAACACGCTGACCCAACGCAAAGCCCAATTTGAGCAATCTCACGGCGCTTGGCTGGCCGAGCAAAACCGGCGCTTTGAGGCGCACGGGTTGTGGTGCGATGACCTGCGTGTGTGGTGATGCCGATGCAGTTTGATGTGTACGACAACCCGAGCCAGCGCACGCGCGATGTCTATCCTTATGTGGTGGACGTTCAGAGCGATCTGCTCAGTGCACTGCCCACCCGCATGGTGGTGCCGCTGGCCGTTACGGGCTTGCGCGCCAACGATCTGCCGCGCCGGCTGTGTCCGCTGATCAACGTCTGTGGAAAATCGTTGATGCTGGTGTCTTTTGAGGCAGCGCCCCTGGACAAGAGACTGCTTACAACAGAAATTGCGTCGCTGCGCGATCGATCTCACCAGATTGTCGATGCCACGGACGCGGTGCTCAGTGGCATCTGACGGTACTGCGCCTGCTGTCGGGTCGGTCGGGTGAGTTTTGCCCGCCAAAGTGCCCCCCTACAATCCCCCAACTTCAACTTTAGACACATTTTTGAGGGGGTTTCATGCAAGTTCCGGCTTCGATTTTCAAGGCGTACGACATCCGTGGCGTAGTGCCTGCCACCCTCAACGAGGCCATGGCGCAAGCGCTGGGGCGGGCCTTTGGCACGCTGGCCCTGCGTGAAGGGCAAACCACCGTCGCAGTGGGGCGTGACGGGCGTCTGAGCGGGCCGATGCTGGCCGGCGCGCTGATGCGCGGGCTGTGTGACGTGGGTGTGGCGGTGATCGACATCGGCATGGTGACCACCCCCATGCTGTACTTTGCCGCCAACACCTTGTGCGCCAGCGGCATCCAGGTGACCGGCAGCCACAACCCGCGCGACGACAACGGCTTCAAGATGGTGTTGGGCGGACGCGCCATTTATGGTGATGAGATTCAGGCGTTGCGCCACATCATGCAAGACGAGTCGTGGACGCTGGCGGCGATGGCGGGTAGCTTACGCCAGGCGAGCGTTCTCGCTGAGTACCAGGCGCGGATTGTGGGCGACATCCATCTGGCGCGGTCGCTGAAGATTGTGGTGGACTGCGGCAACGGCGTAGCGGGTGCGTCGGCGCCGGCCATCTTGCGTGCGGTGGGCTGTGAGGTGACCGAGCTCTTTAGCGACGTGGACGGCAACTTTCCCAACCACCACCCCGACCCCAGCAAGCCTGAGAACCTGCGCGACGTGGTGGCGGCGCTGCAAACCAGCGACGCCGAGCTGGGGCTGGCGTTTGACGGCGACGGTGACCGTCTGGGCATTGTCACCAAAGACGGCCAGACCATTTACCCGGACCGCCAGATGATGCTGTTTGCCGCTGACGTGCTGCAGCGCGTGCCCGGCGGCACCATCTTGTTTGACGTGAAGTGTTCGCAACGCCTGGCGCCCGCCATTGCCGCAGCCGGGGGTGTGCCCCTGATGTACAAGACTGGGCACTCGCTGATCAAAGCCAAGATGAAAGAAATCGCATCCCCGCTGGGCGGCGAGATGAGCGGCCACATTTTCTTCAAGGAGCGCTGGTACGGTTTTGACGACGGCACCTATGCGGGTTGCCGCCTGCTGGAAATTTTGAGCCGCTCGCCCGACGCCAGCGCCGTGCTTAACGCCTTGCCCACCAGTTTTTCCACGCCGGAGCTCAACGTGCGCTGCGCCGAGGGCGAACCGCACACGCTGGTGGCGCAATTGGTGGCGAAGGTCAATTTCGCGGCGCCAGCGGTGGTCAACACCATCGACGGCCTGCGCGTGGACTGGCCCGACGGCTTTGGGTTGATTCGCGCCAGCAACACCACGCCGGTGCTGGTGCTGCGCTTTGAAGGCCACACCGCAGCCGCGCTGGAGCGCATCCAGGCTGACATGCTGGCGCTGCTGCGCAGCGTCAAGCCCGACGCCAGCTTTGACAAGGCAAAACATTGAAAGTTTTGATCGTCAAGCTCAGTTCGCTGGGTGACGTGGTGCACGCTATGGCGGCGGTGCAAGACATTCGCCGCGCCTACCCTGGCGCGCAGATTGACTGGGTGGTCGAACGCGGCTTTGCGCCGCTGGTGCGCCGCTGCGTAGGTGTGCGCCGGGTGATTGCCTGCGAGCTGCGGCGCTGGCGCAAAAACGTGCTTGGCACGCAGACGCGACGCGACTGGGCCGCTTTCAAGGCCGACCTGTGTCAGGAGGCTTACGACGCGGTGATCGATTTGCAGGGGCTGTCCAAGTCGGCGCTGGTGGCGTGGCAGGCGCAGCTTGTGCCCAAGGGCCGGCGTTACGCCATGGCCAACGCCACCGATGGCTCGAGCTTTGAAGCGCCCACGCGCTGGGTGGCCGACGTGGCGCTGCCGCTGCCCGCGCATGTCCACGCGGCGACACGCGCGCGCCTGGTGTGCGCCAAGGCGTTGGGTTATACGGTTCCGAGTCAGTTGTCCTTTGGGCTTCTAGCCCAAAAGGACAAAGCGCTACCTGATATGAAAAATGTAGCGTTTCGCACCGGCTTGAAAGGCGTGGTGGCGCTGGTACACGGCACCTCCCGGGCGGACAAGAGTTGGCCTTTGCGGCATTGGCGGCTGTTGGCGGCCCGACTCAACGAGGACGGGTTTGGTGTGGCCTTGCCGCACGGCAGTGCCGCCGAAGAGGCTGTCTGTTGTGAAATTGCCGATGGCTTGCAGCACGCGCAGATCTGGCCACGTTTGAGTCTGGACGCGCTGACCGATTCGCTGGCGTGTTGCGCCGGCGTGATTGGCGTGGACAGCGGTGTGAGCCACATGGCGGTCGCGTTGAACCTGCGCCACGTTCAGATTTACAACTTTGACACCGCATGGCGCACCGGGCCGCTGACCGGCGATATTCAACGCAGCGTCTTTGAGCAACCCACACCCAACGTTGACAGCGTGTGGCAGGCCTGGCAAGAGGTGGCCGCAGGCTTGGGGCCGTCGGGCTTTGTACCGCTGTGATGCGTTGGATTTACGCGTGGCTGATGTGGCTGGCGCAGCCGCTGTTTCGGCGCAAGCTGCGCCGTCGTGGTCAGCAAGAGCCGGGCTACCTGCAGGCCATGGACGAGCGTTTTGGTCACTACGGTGTAGCCGTGCCCGCGCACGTCGGCCCCACGGTGTGGATGCACGCCGTCTCGCTGGGTGAAACGCGTGCGGCGGCGGTATTGATTGCCGCCTTGCGCCAACGCTGGCCAACGATGCGACTGCTGCTCACGCACGGCACCGCCACGGGCCGTGCGGAAGGTAAAAAGTTGTTGGCTGCGGGCGACTTGCAGGCTTGGCAACCGTGGGATACACCGGGCGCTGTACAGCGTTTTTTGGCGCACTTCAAGCCGACGATCGGCGTACTGATGGAAACCGAAATCTGGCCCAACCTGGTTCACACTTGCAAGGCGCAGGGCATGCCGCTGGTACTGGCCAATGCGCGCTTGTCTGACAAATCGCTGCAGCAGGCGCAGCGCCTGGCTTGGTTGGCGCGCCCAGCCTATGCCGCGCTGACAGCGGTGTGGGCGCAGACCGACGCAGATGCTCTGCGCTTGCGTGCGTTGGGCGCGCCAGTGCGTGGTGTGCTGGGCAACCTGAAGTTTGACGCCATGCCCAATGCCGATCAGTTGGCGCGCGGCCGCGCCTGGCGCGCCAGGCAGGTCAGGCCAGTGTTGATGTTTGCCAGCTCGCGCGAGGGTGAAGAGTTGGCACTGCTGAAAATTTTTAAACAAAATCGGTCTCCAGCCCAATCATGGACTGCACAGACAGATACAAAAAAAGGAGCGCCAGACGTCCAGTGGTTGATCGTGCCACGGCATCCGCAGCGCTTTGATGAGGTGGCCGCGCTGATTCAAGACCAGGGGTTTGAGGTGTCGCGCCGCAGCGGCTGGAGCGACGACGGGCCGCCGCCGCACCCGGACCAGGGCATGGCCAGTCAGGTCGCCAAGCCTTGCATCTGGCTGGGCGACTCGCTCGCTGAGATGGCGCTGTACTACGCGCTGACGGACGTGGCCTTGCTGGGCGGCAGTTTTGCGCACTTGGGCGGGCAAAATCTGATCGAGGCCGCCGCCTGCGGCTGCCCGGTGGTGATGGGGCCGCATACCTTCAACTTTGCCGACGCAGCCGAGCAGGCACTGGAGGCTGGTGCAGCGTTGCGCGTGGCGGATCTGAGAGAAGGTGTGACTTGCGCTGGCGCGCTGGCGGCTGACGGCGCGCGTCGCTTGGAAATTGCCCATGCCTGTGGTCTATTTGCTCAGCAGCATCAGGGCGCGGCAGACCGGCTGGCCGACGCTGTTTGTAAACAAGCGATGTTGGCCTGACTCCAGACAGATGCCTGGCCTATTTGGTCAGCAGCGCGTTGACGGCGCTCAGGTCGTCTTCTTTGAGCGAGCCGTTGGCCTGGCGCAATTTCAGGCCGCCCACCAGCACGTCGTAGCGCGCCTTGGCCAGCTTGGCTTTGGTGTCGTACAACTGGCTCTGCGCGTTGAGCACGTCGATGTTGATACGCACCCCCACCTGGTAGCCCAACTTGTTGGCGTCAACCGCGCTTTGGCTGGAGGCCTCTGCCGCTTCCAGCGCCTTGACCTGGCCCTGGCCGGATTGCACGCCAAAAAAGGCAGCGCGTGTGGCCTGCGCTACACCGCGTCTGGCCACGTCCAGGTCAGAGCGTGATTTTTCTTCCAGCGCCAAGGTTTCCTTGATGCGGCTCTGGATGGCGTAGCCGACAAACAGCGGCAAGTTCAAGCTCAGGCCCACTGAGGCCACGTTGGTGCGGTAGTCGATCGTGAGGCTGCTCGAGCCGTTGTTTTGCGTGACGTTGTAGCTGGCATTCAAGTCCAGCGTGGGCTTGTTGCTTGCCTGGGCTTTTTGCGTTTCGAGTTGCGCCACCTCCAGGCCCAATTTGGCCTGGCGCAGCGTAGGGTGCGCTTCTTCAGACTGGCTTACCCAGGCGTTCACATCGGCTGGCATAACCACGGGCAACGCCAGCGGGGTGACGACGGGATGCGGCACGGTGGCGGGCTTGCCGGTCAACTGGTCCAGCGCCAGACCCTTGACGCGCAGGTCGTTTTCAGCCGCTATTTCTTGTGCCAGTACCAAGTCAAAGCGCGCCTGCGCTTCGCGCGTGTCGGTGATGGTGGCCGTGCCCACTTCGAAATTGCGTTTGGCGGAGGCCAGTTGCTCTGTCACGGCACTCTTCTGTGCGTGAACAAAGCTCAGGTTGTCTTGCGCGGCCAGTACGTCAAAGTAAGCCTGGCTGACACGCACAATCAAATCTTGCCCTGCCGCCTGCAATTGCGCCCGCGCCAGCTCTGCCTGTTTTTTGCCTTGCTCCGCGGTGGCGCTGTTGACCGGGCGGTAGATTGGCTGTGAGGCGCTCAGGGCGATATTCTGGTTGCCGTAACTTTTTTTCAATGCGGGCAGGTCGCTGCCAATGTTGACGCGGTTCACGCCCGCCGCCAGACCAACCGTGGGCAGCACCCCGGCGCGTGCTTGCTCACCTTTGGCCAGCGTGGCGTCAGCCTGCGCTTTTGCCGATTGATAGCTGGCGTCAAACGTTTTGGCGGACTGGTACAACTCAAGCAGGCTTTGCGCTTGCGTGGGCAATGCCAGTGTGCAGGCGACGGCAACAGACAGGTCGAGCAGGCGAAAAGTCTTCATGGTGCAGCAATCAGTGAATCAAGGACAAACAGTGAAACCGGCGGTGACAAGTGCTGGATCAATAGCGGGGTATGGTCGGGTCCACCTCTGCGGACCAGGCGTTGATGCCACCGGTGATGTTGGCAACGTGGTCAAAGCCGCGCGCTTTCAAAAAGGCTGCTACCTGCATGCTGCGCCCACCGTGGTGGCACAAGCAGGCAATGGGTTGGTTGGGGTCAAGCTCGGCCAGGCGGGGCGGGATAACGCCCATAGGGATGGAGATCAGCTCAAAACCGTCTGCCTTGATGCTGGCCATATGCTGCTCACAGGGTTCACGTACGTCCAACACCACCGGGACACCATGCTCCCGTACGGATGCAAGCCACTGGGTTAACTGTGCTGGTCGGACTTGCGTGATCATGCGTCAGAACTTGAAGCGTGGGGCTTCCGGAAAATTTTGCAGGCGTGGTGCCACGGTGTCCCACAGCGCGGCACTCTTGAAGTCGGTTTGGCTGGTGCGGGTGATCAACATGGTGTGCATCACGGGCTCGTTGCCGACGACGGCAATCAGCCGACCGCCGACCTTGAGCTGGCCCAGCAGTTGCTGCGGTGCCTCGGTAACCGATCCGCCCAGCAGGATCGCGTCAAACGGTGCCTCGGCGGCGCTGCCTTTGGTGCCGTCGGCGACACGCACTTCTGCGTTGGTGATGTTGGCTTTTTGCAGATTGGCGCGCGCCATGGTGGCCAGTTCAGGGTTGATTTCCAGCGAGATCACGCGTTGCGCCAAGCTGGCCAGCAGGGCCGTGGTGTAACCGCTGCCGCTACCTACCTCAAGCACCTTGTCGGTGGGTTTGAGTGCCAGATCTTGCACCATGCGCGCTTGCAGGCGCGGTGTCAGCATGGCCTGGCCCGCAGGCAGGGGAATTTCCAGATCGGCAAACGCCAGCGCCTTGTGCGCCAGCGGCACAAAGTCTTCGCGCTTGACGCGCTCGAGCAAACCCAACACCGTGCCGTCATCGACATTCCACGGACGGATTTGTTGTTCGATCATGTTGAAGCGGGCTTGTTCGACGTTCTGCAAGTTCATGTGGTACTCCGGGGGGTATGTTAACGGGCTTTTTCCATTTTAGCTGGCGGACTGTTAAAAACCCTGTTTTTCGGCGGTTGCTGACGGCGTGGGGTGCCACAATCTGCGCATCCATTGCGCCAGATCATCCATATAACAGTACACCACGGGTACCACGACCAGCGTCAACAGTGACGATGTGATCACGCCACCAATTACCGCTTGTCCCATGGGCGCACGCATTTCAGACCCCTCGGATAGCGCAAACGCCAAGGGCACCATGCCAAAAATCATCGCCAGCGTGGTCATCAGGATCGGACGCAAGCGCACCCGCGCGGCCTGCAGCAGGGCGTCGTGGCGCGGCAGCCCGGGGACAGTGTTGCCGTGCTCGTCGATGTGCTCGGCGCGTGAGCGAATGGCAAAGTCCACCAGCAAAATGGCATTTTTGGTGACCAGCCCCATCAGCATCACCACACCGATCACAGAAAACATGGACAGTGTTGAATTGAACATCATCAGCGCCAGCACCACGCCAATGAGGGTCAGCGGCAGCGACGTCATCAATGCCAGCGGTTGCACAAAGCTCTTGAACTGGCTGGCCAGAATCATGTAGATGAAGATCACCGCCAGCGCCAGGGCGGAGAGCGCGTAGCCAAAGGCTTCGGCCATGTCCTTGACCGAGCCGCTGAACTTGTAGCTGTAGCCCGGCGGCATGGCGATGCTGTCCATGGCGGTCTTGATGTCGGCCGAGACCTCGCCCGCTGAGCGCGCGGACACGTTGGCCGTGATGGCCACCTCACGCGTGAGGTCGCGCCGGTTGATCTGGTTCGAGCCACTTGATTCAACAATGCGCGCCACCTGGCTGAGCTGCACGATGCGGCTGCTGCCGTCGGCGTTTTGCCCCACCACCAGCGGCAGCGTACCCAGGTCGGCGGTCTGGTTGCGCGCCTGCGGTGCCAGGCGCACGTTGACGTCGTAGGTCTGGTCGTCTGGCGCGCGCCAGTTGCCCACGGTTTGGCCCGCCACCAGCGTGCGCAGGGCGTTGCCAATCTGGGCCACGCTCAGGCCCAGGTCGGACGCCACGTCGCGCTGCACCTGCACGTCCAGCGTGGGTTTGTCGGGCTTGAGCGTTGAGTCCAGATCGACCAAGCCGGGGATGTTGCGAATTTTTTCTTGCGCCAGCGCGTTCAGGCGCGTCAGTTCACCCATGTCCGGGCCCTGGATTGAAAACATGATCTGCTTTTGGCCGCCTACCGGGTCGAGCAGGCCCACGTGCGTGACGGTGATGCCTGGTACCTGTCGCAGGCGCTGGCGCAACAGTACCGACATGGCGTCAACGTTGCGCGTGCGCAGATGCCGGTCGGTCAGACGGATATAGACGCTGGCGTAGATCTTGCCCTGTGCGTTGCCGGTGTTGATGGTGGTCAGCGTGTAGGCCACCTCGGGGAAAGAGCGCAGGACGGCTTCTACCTGTTTGGCGCGTTCTTCGGTGACTTCCAGCGACGACCCCACGGGGGTGTTGAAAGTGAGGTTGGTCTCCGAAAAGTCCGACTTGGGAACGAACTCGGTTCCGAGCAAGGGCACCATGGCCAGGCTGCTGGCAAAGATCACCACCGCCAACAATACCGTGGCCAGCTTGTGCCCAAGCGCCCAGCGCAGGATGCTTTGGTACAGGTCGATCAGCGCGTCGGTGCCCACGTCAAACAACGCGGTGATGCGACCGATGGTTTTGTCGTAAAAGGTGACGGGCTTCAAGTGCTTGCCGTGCGCTTCAATGCTGGGGTCGTGCCAGATGGAGGACAGCATGGGGTCGAGCGTAAAGCTGACAAACATCGACACCAGCACCGCCGCCACGATGGTCAAACCAAACTCGTGGAAAAACTTGCCGATGATGCCGCCCATAAAACCGATGGGCAAAAACACCGCCACGATCGAAAGCGTGGTGGCAAACACGGCCAGGCCGATTTCCCGTGTGCCGTCCATCGCTGCGGCAAATGCGCCTTTGCCCATCTGCACGTGGCGCACGATGTTTTCGCGCACCACAATGGCGTCATCAATCAGTAGCCCCACGCACAGGCTCAGCGCCATCATGGTGATCATGTTGACGGTAAAGCCCAGCAGGTTCATGAAGAAGAAGGTGCTGATCAACGCAATCGGCAGCGTCAGTCCGGTGATGACGGTGGAGCGCCAGGAGTTCAAAAACAAGAACACGATCAGCACCGTGAGCAAGGCACCTTCAAACAGCGTCTGGCGTACGTTGGACACTGACACCCGGATCTGGCGCGAGCCGTCGGTGATCGACTGCAATTTGACGCCCGGGGGCAGTTGCGTCTGCATTTCTGCCAGCGTTCGGTTCAGGCTGTCCACCACGCCGATGGTGTTTTCGTCTTGCGACTTTTGCACACTCAACAGCAGCGTGCGCTGGCCGTTGTACAGCGCCAGGCTTTCCACCTCCTGCGCGCCGTCGGTCACGCGTGCCACCTGATCCACGCGCACCGGCGCGCCACCTTTGCGCGTGACGATGATGCGGCCAAAGTCTTGCGGACGCAGCACGCGCGCAGCGATCTGGATCACGCGGTCCTGGTCGATCGAGCGGATTGACCCGGCCGGGTAATCCTGGTTGTCACTGCGTACGGCGGCGACCACCTGGTCGGGCGTGATGCCATACGCCTGCAGTGCCTGCGGCATCAGGTACAGGTTGATCTCACGCTTGCTGCCACCTACCAGAGAGACCGAGCCGACACCGCGCACGTTCTCGAAGCGCTTTTTTGCTACCTGCTCGGCCCAGTTGGTGAGCTCCACCGGGGTCATGGCCGATGCTGCGCCGCTGGCCTCTGGCAGCACCGCTACCGACCAGATGGCGCGGCTGCTGGGGTCAAAGCGCAGCACGCGCGGCTCTTTGACCTCGGTACGCAGGGTGGGGCGGACGGCAGCAACCTTTTCACGCACGTCTTCGGCCGCCTTGCGACCGTCCATGTGCAGACCAAATTCAATGATGATGACCGACTGGCTTTCGTACGAACGTGACGTAAGCGCGTTGATGCCGGCGATCGAATTGACGGCCTCTTCCAGTTTTTTGGTGACTTCGCTTTCGACAATTTCGGGTGAAGCACCGGGATAGTCGGTGCTGATCACCACGATGGGGAAGTCCACGTTGGGGAACTGGTCCACCTGCAGGCGCTGCATGGAAAAAAGCCCCAGCACCACCAACGCCAGCATCATCATGGTGGCAAACACCGGGTTGTTCAGACTGACGCGGGTAAACCACATGGTGCGCGCCTTACGGTTGCTTGACCAGCCGCACCGGCGTGCCAGGGCGCAATACCCCGACTGATCCGGCGATGACCACCGCGCCCGCTGGCACGCCAGTGATGGCCACCAGCGTTTGACCGCCGACCTCGCTGCGCGCGCCAGGCGTGACCTGGGTGTGACGTACCTTGCCGTCTTGCACCAGTTGCAGGTAGGGCTGCGGTTGATCGGTGCGAACAGCGCTCAGCGCAACGACCGTGGCGTCTTGCTGGCCCACGGTGAGTGTGCCTTGGGCGAACAGGCCGTGGCGCAGGTTGGCACCCGGTGTAACGGCCAGATAGACCAGCACGGCGCGGCTGCCTGCGGTTGCGCTGGGGTTGATACGCGCCACCCGCGCACTGATGGGCGCGCTGCTACCTTGCACCTGCAGGCTCGCCACCTGCCCTGGCCTGACCTGCACGGCGTCGGCGGCGGGCAGGGCAAGCTCTACCTCAAGCTGGAGCAGATCGACAATTTCGACAATGCGCGCATCGATACCCACGCGCTCTCCCGGCTGCGCCAGCCGCTGTGCAATCTGGCCGCTGATGGGTGCGCGCAGCACCGTGTCGCCCAGCGACTTGGCCGCCACCTCACTGGCCGCTATGGCTGCGTCATAGGTGGCCTGCGCGGCGGCCAGATTGGACTGCGACGCCGCCAGCGCCGTGCTGGAAATAAAGCCCTGTGCTACCAACGCCTGGTTGTTGGCATGCGTGCGCTGTGCCACGTCCACCTGCGCCTTGGCGGCCTGCGCCTGCTGGCGCGTCTGGCGCAAGCGTGCGTCAAATTCTGTTGGTTCGATGCTTCCGAGCACCTGCCCGGCGCGCACCGTGTCGCCCTCTCGTACGCTCAGGCCTTGCAGCTCTCCGCCCACGCGCGCCTTGACCAGCGCGGTGTTGACCGCCTTGATGGGGCCTGTCACCGCAACAGTCAGCGGCAGCAACTGCGCGCGTACCTCGAGCAAGTCCGAGGGCGTCAGGTCAATCGCGACCTGGGTCTTTTGCGCCACCTGTTGCGTTTGCAAGGCTTGTTGCTTGACCTTGCGTGCAGCCAGCGTGCGCAGGATGCCAGCGCCCAGCAACGCGACCACAATGGCGGCCAGAGTCCATTTCAACCAGGGTTTCATCTTGTTCAGGTTTCTGTGAGAGTTGAGATCAGTGCACGCGCAGTCCATGCAGCAGCATATCGATTTGCGCAGTCAAATAAGTTTCGGGGTCGATGTGCGCCAACCGGTTGCAGCAGGGTGCAAAGGAGTGTTTCCACAGCACCAGGAACACCAGCGGCGCGAGTATCAGATAGACGCCATACTTTTTATCCAGGCGACGGAACTCGCCGCGTGCCATGCCGCGCTCCAGAATGCGCGCCAACAAGGCGTTACCGGGTTCGATCACTTCCTGTTGGTAAAAAGCGGCCAGTTGCGGAAAGTTGCCGGCTTCGCTCATCATGAGCTTGGGAATACCGGAGGCCTGGGTAGAGCCGATATGCTGCCACCAACTGGTCAGCGCGTAACGCAGCATCTCCGGCGAGCTGCCGTCAAACGCGTCAATTTCCTCGTCCCAGCGCACAAAGTGCCCCGACAGGTGCTCACGCACCACCGCCTTGAACAACTCTTGCTTGCTTGGAAAATACAAAAACAGCGTGCCTTTGGACACGCCGGCACGGTGCGCCACTTCTTCTACCCGGGTGGCGGCATAGCCTTTTTCGACAAACAGATCCAACGCCGCCGCCAGCAGTTCACCCGGACGGGCGTCCTTGCGGCGGCTATGGCGGGTTTTACCGGATATGTCGGCGGTCTCGGTGGGCATCGAAGGGGTAAAAAATAAATGACTAACCGGTCAGCAATGTAACCGGACGCACAAACGCTGTCAAACGATGGGTTCGATGACCGGTTTGTTCTCAGGTCAATTCCAGCACCACCGGTGCGTGATCGCTGGGGCGTTCGTTCTTGCGCGGGGTTTTGTCGATCCAGCAGGTGGTCGCGGCGGCCTTGAGCGGGTTGCTGATCAGGATGTGGTCGATGCGCATGCCGTGGTTGCGCCGAAACGCCATGTCGCGGTAATCCCACCACGAATAACTTTTGGGCGGCTGCGGAAAAAGCCGGTGCGCATCGACCAGGCCCAGTGCCATCAAAGCCTGTAGCTGGTAGCGCTCCTCGTCGGTGCAGTGAATCTGGTCACGCATGCCCTCTGGGTCCCAGGTGTCGGCGTCGTCAAACGTGATATTGAAGTCGCCCATGAGCACCAAATTCGGGTGCAACTGCAGCTCTGCGCGCAACCAGGTGCGCAAACCCTGCAGCCAGGCCAGCTTGTACTCAAACTTGTCGCTGCCGGGCTCCTGGCCGTTGGGAAAATAGGCACCAACCACCCTCAAGCCATTATCTGGCTTGGGTGGAGCACTATCAATACCAGCATTCGCTGTCGAAGAAACCAAAGGAAAGGTCGCGCTGATCACCCGTGCCAGATCATCGTCAAACCCGGGAATATTGCGCACCACGTCTTGCGCCGGGCTGCGGCTGATCAGCGCCACGCCGTTGTAGGTTTTCTGGCCAAAGCAGACCGATTGATAACCGGCCTTGGCAAACGCCGCATGTGGAAATTTGTCGTCGGTGAGTTTGAGCTCTTGCAAGGCCAGCACATCGACCGGATTGGCCGCCAGCCAGTCCAGCACCTGCGGCAGGCGCACGCTCAAGGAGTTGACGTTCCAGGTGGCAAGTTTCATATAGAAAAATTGGCTCTAGACATTATCCGAGATTGTTCATTAGGGCTTGGGATGGCAGCGAGTGCAGTTGCGAGGCAGTTTTGCCCCGAC
>Ga0172371_10006370_pt1 | contig 17201 bp, 20 predicted proteins | sample Lak12m_FD_114543 | JGI IMG/M metagenome (GOLD analysis project Ga0172371, IMG submission 114543) | Freshwater microbial communities from Kabuno Bay, South-Kivu, Congo - kab_022012_12m | ecosystem: Environmental > Aquatic > Freshwater > Lake | place: Democratic Republic of the Congo: South-Kivu...
CCGGAAAAGGCGCCATCACGTCTCGCGGTTTTTGGTGGCGGCGGGTATGTCCTGACGCCAGACATTTTTGAGGCCCTAGAAAAAACCAAATTAGGCAAGGGCGGGGAACTATGGCTTACAGACGCGATTTTCAAGCTCTCGGAGACGCGCCCGATCTATGCACGCGAGGTTTGCGGCCGTCATTATGACTGTGGTTCGATTCTAAGCTGGCTTAAGGCCAATGTGGAATTAGCGCTAGATCGGAAAGATCTAGCAAATGATTTTCGAAAGTATTTAAAGACGATTATAAAATAAAAACAGAAAAATATGATATGGAAAAAGTTTAAATTTTTGGTTTTATTTTTTCTAGCCGTGGTTTTAATCACCTCTGGTTTTGGCTGTAAGGGAGTTTCTCAGGAAGTGCAGGAGGCAGTAAAACCAACCACCATCGTTTATTGGCGGGTCTGGGATAGCGATGACGATTTCGCGTCAATCGTTAGCGCCTATAAGGCCATGCATCCGTATGTGAATTTTGAGTTTCGTTTTTTTCGCTATGACGAGTATGAGCAGGCACTCCTAGATGCTTTTGCCGAGGATCGCGGTCCGGATATATTTTCCCTGCCCAATACCTGGATCGGTAAGTACCAAAGCAAGATGGAACCGCTACCCGCCCAGATAAAAATTCCTTATGTTTATGAAAAAAGCGTGGCCTGCGGGCTCAAAAAAGAACAGGCAGTAGAGCTAAGAAATAAGAGCACCTTGAACGCCTCTGGTCTAAAATCTCAATTTTTGTCTGCGGTCTATGACGATGTCCTGCGTAAGGACGACGACGGTAAATATAAAATTTACGCCCTACCTTATTCAGTCGATACGATGGTGCTCTATTTTAATCGCGATATCCTAGACAACTATGGTATTCCGGAGCCACCTTACACCTGGCAGCAGCTTCAAGAACAGGTGAAGACCATTACTCGCCTGGATAAGAAAGGTAATATTGTTCAATCAGCGATTGGCCTGGGCACAGCTAATAATGTGGAGCGCAACACCGACATCTTGTCCCTTCTTATGATGCAAAATGGCGCGGTAATGGTGAAGGGCAATAGTATTGAATTTGATAAAACACCCGCGGAGTTAAAGGGTCGGTCAATGTCCCCCGGCGCCGAGGCCCTGACTTTTTATACTGATTTTGCCTCGCCAGTCAAGGAAGTATATACTTGGAATGACGGTATGCCTAATTCTCTCGATACCTTTATCGCCGGTCAAACCGCCTTTTTCCTCGGCTACGCCTATCATCTGCCGACATTAAAAGCCCGCGCGCCAAAGCTGAATTTTGAAATTGTCGGCGCGCCGCAAATCGAGGGCAATTCGCCGATTAATATGGCTAATTATTGGGTAGAGGGTGTTTCCAAGAAGAGTCAGCATATTGATGAGGTCTGGGATTTTTTACTTTTTGCTACTGCCGCCGATCAAGCGCAAAAATATCTAGAGGCAACGAAAAAACCGACTGCCTTGCGCTCGCTTCAAGCCAAACAACTAGAAGATGAAGGTCTGAAGGTTTTTGCGAGCCAGTTATTAACAGCTAAAAGCTGGTATAACGGGAAAAATCCTCTGGCCGCCGAGAAAGCGATGCAGGACATGATCGGATCAGTCGTAAAAAGCGAGGTGTCGCCGGAAGAGGCCATTCGGCTTGGCGCGAGTAAGGTTCAGCAAACTATGTATTAGATTTATAATTTTTTTACTGGTAAAATGAGTAGCTTCAAAATATCTATGATTAAAAAAATAATTTTATTGAGCATGTTTTCCCTGGTAATCTTCGGTCTAACGACGCCAATTCTAGCGGTGGAAATACCTGGCGTTGAACCGGCGACCGAAAAGAAAGAGGTGGGCACTTTTCAGGGTATTATTCCGGCTGAATGTACCGGCGATGCCAAGGAATGTGGTCTGGGTAGTTTTGTTAATCTAGCCATCGTTATTTCTAAGGCGATTTTAGCTTTTTTGGGCTCAATCGCTTTTCTCATGTTTATCTACGGCGGTATCACTTGGCTGACTGCGGCCGGTCAGTCCAAGCGCGTCGAGCACGGTAAAAGTATTTTGACAGCGGCGGTGATAGGAATTATAATAACCATGGGGGCATATGTTTTAATAACTTTTGTTTTGACTAGCCTAGGGGTTCCCAAAAAGTCGACGGCTCCATCAACCTCGGGCGGACAATATCAAATAGAAGATGGGCTAAAAGTTACGACGCCGAAAGCCACCCCTTAGATTATCTTTTATGAAATTAAATTTATTTAAAAAAAGATTATTGGCCGCCGTTTTTTTGGTTATAATTTTTACAATTTTTTCCGGTCATTTTATTCTAGCCAAGGATGTTACTTTAGATAACCCATTGGGAGAGGATGACCCGGCGGTACTCATTGGCCGGGTAGTCAGTGGAGTTCTCGCGCTCGTAGGTTCTTTAGCTTTTATAATGTTTATTTACGGCGGCATCACCTGGATGCTTGCCCGAGGCAATGATAAGGAAGTGCAAAAAGGCAAGGATATTTTGATTTGGGCGATAATTGGTTTGGCAGTTATTTTTGCCGCTTACGCTATTCTCAATACGGTCTTTAATACTTTAGCTCCTACCACCGCCGGAAAATAGTTTTTTATTTTTTGGTAGTGTTGCTAATCGTCTAGAAATTTGCTATAATATTATATATAAATAAATAAAAAAGAAAATTATGAAGAAAAAAATTTTCGTATTGGTTCTTCTGGCCGTGCTTCTTACCCCGGTTTTGGCGTTAAATGCCGCCAATAATAATCTCGACCTTTGGGGTGGGACACAGGATGATGTGTCTGGAGCCCTTGGTCTTGGAACTAAGGATATTAGAACAACAATCGCCAGCATTATCAATGTGGCGATGGGTTTGCTCGGTATTGTTGCGGTTGTTCTAATTCTTTACGGTGGTTTTACTTGGATGCTTGCCGGCGGTACTCCGGATAAAGTGGAAAAAGCCAAAAAAATCATTGGTTATGGTGTTATCGGTTTGGTTATTATTTTGTGCGCTTACGCGATTGCCACCTTTGTCATTAATTCTCTCATGACCGCGACTTCTTAGTTTTATTGATAAATTGACCCCCCACCACTTTTTGTAGTTTCTTAAAGGACGGATGTTTTATCATGGACGACTGAAAATATATAAACGGTCAGGATAAAATAACAAAAAGTGGTGGGGGGTCACCCTAATCTTTGATTTTATGTTTTTAGAACCAAAAAAGATTTTGTTTTGGCAAAGGGCGTTTCTCTGTATAGTCTCGCTTTTTTTTGTTTTCAGCTTGTCCATGCCGGTAATGGCAGATGATAAGAGCGATAGTAATTATGGCCTGGAAACCACCGCGGGCGTAGTATTTGGTGAGGATTTGCCAGAAGCGGATCTGGCGACCGCAGCTGGCAAGATTATCCAGGTTGCCTTATCCCTGGTCGGGGTGATTTTTCTTGTTCTTACGGTCTACGGTGGCATTGTCTGGATGAAAGCGCGTGATCTGGGTGATAAGGAGATAGAAAAGGCCAGGGCGATAATTAAAAACGCGGTTGTCGGACTGATAATTACGATCGCCGCTTATGCGATTACCGCTTTTGTGGTTAGTAGTTTGCAAACCCAGCTTATTACTGCCGGAAATTAATAATTTGTTTATGAAACCGAGCGAGACAAAAATAAAAAAAGTTATTTTTTATTCTCTTTTCTTTTTATTCTCTTTTCTTTTTATTTTTAATTTTTGCCAAGCTGACGACGAGAAGACCAGTATAAATGAAGGCCCACTACATAATCTCCAGGTCGGTGGTGAGAGCGCTGGCTGGGAAGTGTGGCAGGGCGAAGGAGGGAGCGGAGCGCTCGCAGAGCAATTGATTGGCCAGATTATTAATATTGTCCTTGCGGTTATCGGGATAATTTTTCTTATCCTAATGATTTATGGTGGGTTTACCTGGATGAATGCCCACGGCGACAAGGAAAAGATTGAGGTCGCTAAAAAAACCATTCGTAACGCCGCGATTGGTCTCGTCGTGGTTTTAGGGGCATTCATAATCGTAGTCACAGTGATGACTTATCTTTCATAAAATATAGCTATGAAGAGAATATTCCTTGCCATTAATAGAAAAATTTTTTTGTTAGTTTTTATAAGCATAATCTTTTTGAGTTTGGTCAGTAGTGCGACCGCGAAGCTTCTAGATGACAGTACATTTGAAAATAGTGGGTGGACAACTTTAGGGGTGGCCAGCATCGCTGGTTACTCTACGAGCGTCTCTGGTGATACTTGGCAGGGTATTATAGCCGAATTTATAACCATTTTTATCTCTATCATCGGGATAATTTTTCTGATTTTAATAATCTTATCCGGTATTAATTGGATGACGGCCGGGGGTGATAAAGATAAGGTGGAAAAATCAAAAACAAGAATAAAAGAAGCGGTAATTGGACTAGGCATTGTTATTGCCGCTTATTTAATTACCTACGCCGTAATGTATTATCTGGGTCAATCGATCGGACTGACTACCGGTTTGCAATAATTTTTTATGTCTTGGAATAAAAAATTTTTAAAAAATATTTTAGCTGTCATTCTGGTGTGGAGTTTTATTCTTCTGCCAAATTTAACTTTAGCGGCCGGCGGGCTAAATTTAAGTAATGAGCTGAACAAGGCCGGGGAGAATGCCGGCTGGAAAGACCCTTCTAATGTAGAGGGCAAAGGCACGCAGAGTATCTATAGCGTTGTTGGTCTACTTATTAATATCATCCTCGGCGCAGTAGGAGTATTTTTCTTGGTCCTAATGATATCGGCTGGCGTTACCTGGATGACGGCGCAGGGGGATAAGGATAAAGTGGGGAAGGCGAAAAAAGTGATAATAAATAGTGTTGTTGGCCTCGCGATTGTCCTCGCGGCGTATGTAATTGTTAATGGGTTATTAAGTGTAGTTATGTACGGTCCTATTTTTATATAGAATGACTATTACTATATATGTCTAAAAAAATATTTTGCAATAAGTTTTACTCCGTCATTGTCGTATTAACTTATGTGCTTATTATAAAACCATCCTCTGCGTCTGCCGCGATTTTTAATAGTGAATCAAGTGGTAAAATTTTAAGAAGTCTTTTATATGCAGCCGATACTGCCGGATATGAAAATTTAACAAATGAGACAGCGGGATCGGGTGGAGTTATATTACTTGTCGCAACCGGCGTGCAAATATTTATTTCTCTCATCGGCATTTATTTTATGATAATGCTTATCTATGCCGGATTTACTTGGATGACGGCGCAGGGGGATAAAGATAAGGTGGCTAAGGCGCAAACAATCGCTAGGGAAAACGTGATTGGTCTCGCGATCGTGATCGCTGCGTATTTGATTACTTATACCGTTCTTTACTATGTCGGTGGGGCAATTGGAGTTGATACTGGACTGAAATAAATTTTTAAAATATGAAAAAATTTTTTTTATCTCGGATTATTATAAGCGCAGTGTTGTTTTTGGTTTTAGCGCCGATATCAAATACGCCGGCCTATGGTGGTGACAGTGGAGCGAATACCTCAACACCTGGAGGCGCTTTGCAAAACTTTGTTAATAAAACGCCCTATCAGGGTCAACAGCCGAACGTAGATAATCCTTTGGCGACGGCAATCGGCGCTGTTATTCAGACCGTGCTTTCCCTTTTGGCGATTATATTTCTTATCCTCACAATTTACGCCGGCGCTACCTGGATGATGGCCGGGGGCGAGAAAGAAAAAATAGAAAAATCGAGAAAAATTTTAATTCAGGCGGTAATAGGTTTTGCTATCGTGATTTTTGCTTACTTAATTACTTATACAGTAATCAAAATTCTGACCGCCGGTACGGTCGGTGATGATAGTATCTCCTTGTGGTAATTCTAAAAAAATATTATTTTCTAAAAAATATGACCCCAAAATTTTTTTCTATTATCATTCTCGGGTTTTTGATCATGTTTCTTTGCCCGTCTTCGCTTCTGGCCGAAGGCAAGACCTCTTCGCTTGAAGATAGCTTGATTTATGGCGGCGGACTTAGCAATGTCGGCGAACAGGTTTTTGAGGCGAATAACGGAGTCCCAAAAGTTGGTGTCACGGAAATCGTCTCAAGGATTATCCGAGTCGCCCTTGGATTTCTTGGAATTATCTTTCTCACTCTTATTATTTACGCCGGATTCAACTGGATGACGGCTGGCGGCGATAAAGAAAAAGTGGAAAAATCAAAAAAATTAATTATCAACGCGATTATCGGTCTCGCGATTGTCCTCGCGTCATACACGATCACTTGGTTTATCACCTCAAATCTGGTTGGGGCGACTACGGGCACGAAATTGAAATAAAAAATTAAAACCCCCGTCCCACAAATATGGGACGGGGGTTTTATAATCAAAAAAGCTACTCTTTTTCCATCTTTATCGCCTTGAATGGACATTCATGGGCGCAGATTCCGCACCCTTTGCAGTAGTTATAATCCGCTTCACGATAGATTTTGCCGTTGGTGTTGGTTTCGCCAGATGGATAAATAATGCCTTCGGGGCAAACCCGCTCACAAATTCCGCAGGCGGTACATTTGTCATGCGAGAAAATCGGCTTGAAGGTGCGCCAAGATCTGGTTTTATTTTTCAGACTAGAGCCAGGAGAGGATGAAATAGATATTTTATTTTTTGATGGCATAATTTTGATTTATGAAATTAAATGCTTCTTTTGCCGCATTGATATTTCCCGCCGCGATGTCTTTATCAACAAATCTCTCTCGAATGGCTTTTTTGAGAGCGTCTAGAGAAAATAAATTTGTCGCGGCGGCAAAAGCGCCGAGGAGCGCGGTATTCAGAATAGGTTTGCCGAGGTTACGCAGGGCAATATCGGTCGCTGGCACAGTAAAAACCTTTCCGTTGGCCGGAATTTTTTTTGTAAATTTTGTTATTGGCTCACCAGAGTTAATCAAAACGATTGCTTCTGGCCGAAGACCCCGGAAAACATCAATTACCTTGATTAGGGTCTCATCTTGAATAATCAGAAAATTGGGCTGATAAACCTGGCTGCGGATTTTGATCGGCTCATCATCAATTCTCACAAAGGCCTCAACCGGCGCGCCACGGCGCTCCACGCCGAAGAAGGGGAAGGCCTGGACTGATTTTTTTTCTTGCCAGCTGGCGACAGCAATAAGCTCAGCCGCTGTTACCGCGCCTTGTCCGCCACGGCCATGAATGCGAATTTCCAACATATTTACTTTATTAATTTTATGCTTTGGTCGATCGATTTTTTCCAGATGTCGAGGGGAACTACCCCGCTAATCTTTTTGCTCCCAATAAAGAAGGTCGGGGTGCCGTTAACTCCAAGGATTTTGGCTTCCAAAATATCTTTTTGCACATTGGCCAGCTCCTCTTTTTTATCCAGACAGGTGTCGAATTCTTTTCCGCCAATGCCAATTTCTGTCGCATATTTTTTTAAGCTATTTACGTCCAAAAAGTCTTGGTGGGCAAAGAGCTTATCCGCGTAAGCCCAAAAGATAATATTGCCTTGGTGGAAGGCGCATTCAGCGGCAAGCGCGGCCACCTGGCTATTTTCAGTAATCAGAGGATAATGGCGAAAAATTATTTTTATTTGTTTTGGGTAAAGCTTATTCAATTCTTTGATAATTGCCGCTGATTCCTTGCATTTTGGGCAGCCAAAATCGCCAAATTCAACAATGACAATGGGCGCGTTTTTTTCTCCGAGATAAGGCGCGTCGTCGCGAATCGCTGTGACGGTATTGGTATTTTGATCGATGTTCTGTCCTTGTTCGAAAAGCAATTCCGGGTTGATCTGCCCGGTTTTAATCTTATAGTATAGGGTAGCGGTATAGATAGCAATCGCCACGCCAAAGGCGATGATTATCGCTAGGATGAAAAGTAAAACTATTACCCACCATTTCCGATACCATTTTTTTCTCGACGCGGCCGGCCGATAATTCGTCCCGGGTGTTTGGTATGATTGAGCCATATTTTTTAATATTATAGCACGCCAGGCTTTAAACGTTAAATCTTAGGTATTAAGCGGTTTTGTTCCTAGAGACGCGTCCGCCGCGGCGGACGCGTCTCTACAAAATACGCATTTTTGTTCTTGCGTTCTTTTGTTTTAATGTTTTTGTGAATTGGGTTGACACTTTCAATTCAGTATGATAAGCTACTTTTAGCTTTTAAACTCCTCAAAATTTATCTATTTTTATGAAAAATTGGCTAAATATTGCCCAAATTGTGGTTGCTATTTTATTGACAATCTCGGTTTTAATGCAGAATCGCGGTTCTGGCCTTGGTGCGGTTTTCGGCGGCGAGGGTAATGTCTATAAAACCAAACGTGGCGCGGAAAAAATTTTGTTTTGGTTGACGATTATTTTTTCGGTGATTTTTCTTGCTTTATCTCTCGCGGTTTATTTGATTTAACCTCTCTTTTATATATCAATTTTTGTGGATCAATCCTCTTTACCCTTGTCTGATCCCAGTACTGGTTCCCCTGATCAAAAGCCGAGTTTTTGGCGGAAAATTTCAGGCAGGGCAAAAAAAATAAATTTACGGCTTCGGCAACATCAAAAGAAAATCGACCTAGATAAGAAATTGGTTATTGGTGTTGCTAAAAAAAATAAACTGCCTAGCTGGCAGCAATTTAAGTTTGTGAAAAAAGTATTGTCGCCACAAGAAAGGATGGCGGTATTCTCTTTTTTGTCGGTCATTGTTTTTTGTCTCATCGCAATCGGTCTTATATCTTATTTTTTGGGTCTAAAAATAAAGCCAGCTTATGGCGGCGCCTATTCCGAGGCCCTGGTTGGCGTGCCGCGTTATATTAATCCGATATTATCAGCCACCAACGATGTCGACCGCGATCTCACCCAATTAATTTTTTCCGGTCTTCTGCGTCGCGATGAGAATCAAGACCTGGTGACTGATCTAGCAGAGAAATATAGCGTTTCGGAAGATCAAAAAGAATATACTTTTGTTATCAAAAAAGATGTTAAGTGGCATGACGGCGCGCCATTAACGGTGGACGACATTATTTTTACTATTGATCGGATCAAGGACCCGGCATTTGAAAGCCCACTGCGTTCTAGTTTTCAGGGCGTGACGGCTGAAAAGCTGGATGACAGCACAATCAAGTTTGTTTTAAAAGAGCCTTACGCGCCATTTCTTGGCAATCTTACTTTTGGTATTATCCCGAAACATTTATGGGAGAATATTGGATCTGAAAGCGCCAAATTGGCTGAATTAAATTTAAAGCCGATTGGTTCCGGGCCTTTTAAGTTTGATTTTTTACGTAAAGATCGATTGGGTACAATCAAATCAATCGCGCTTACTCGTAATAATAATTATTATGGTTTCATGCCATATATTGAAGGCATCACCTTTAAATTTTATGCGGATATTGATTCGGCTGTGCAGGCGCTGGTTAATAAAAACGATCAAGGCCTTAGCTTTTTACCCCAATCGCTTTATTCCTCGGTGTGTAAGAGCGATAAAAATTGTGGTAGTTGGACGGTTCATTCCCTTAAGATGCCGCAGTATTCGGCGATATTTTTCAATCAGAATAGGAGCGCGGTTCTCAAAGATAAAGAAGTGCGGCGCGCGCTTTACGCCGCGATTGATCGAGAAAGAATTGTGAGCCAAGTCCTGAATGGTGAAGGCGAGGTGGTGAACGGACCAATTTTGCCTGGGTTTATCGGCTATGATCAGAATGCCGCCGCGGTCCAATTCTCGCCAGAGACCGCGACCAAAATTCTTGATGACGCCGGTTGGAAGGGGATCACGCCGAATAATTTAATCGCTTTAAATCGCGAGCAGGAGAAAAAAGACGCTACGGCGGCTAAGGTTGAATTTGTAGACCGGTCAGACGCTGACCGGCTAGCGGAGCTCGGTGGCCAAGAATATTTTCGCCAAAAAGGCGGCCAGATTTTATCTTTTGAGTTGACTGCCGTTGATTCGTCGGAGAGTCGAGCGGTGGCGGAGGCAGTACAAAAAGATTGGCAGGCAATCGGTGTGCGTGTGAGTCTCAATTTTATTTCTGGTGCGGATATTAAAAGAGAGGCGATTAAAACAAGGAATTATGACGCTTTGCTCTATAGCGAAATTATCGGCGCCGATCCTGACCCGTATCCTTTTTGGCATTCATCGCAAATGACTGATCCGGGCTTGACGCTCGCTATATTTACCGACCGACGACTGGATAAACTAATCGAGACCGGTCGCAGCACTAATGATGTTACTAAACGAGCGGCAGCTTATAAAGATTTTCAATCTCTTATCGTGAGCGAGATTCCCGCGATATTCCTTTTTAGCCCGACCTATACTTATGTAGTCGCGGACAGTATTCACGGCATTGATCTGGATCGGATTATCGTTCCCTCTGATCGTCTCAACGATATCGCTCGGCGTTTCATTAAGGTGCGTCGGGGATTCTAGTTGCTAATTCAAGCGCCCCGCACTTTGTGGGGCAGGAATAGGGAGTAAGTTAAAAGTAAATTTCATTTTTGTTTTGCCGAAGTGGTGAAATTGGTAGACACGCAGCGTTCAGAGCGCTGTCCGTGCAAGCGGGTGGAGGTTCAAATCCTCTCTTCGGCATAAATTTAGCGAGATAGTAATTTTTACCCCACCTCCAGTGAGACGAATTTCTTTATCCGCATAATATTTTTCTTCAATTTTTAGTAAATTTAATAATTTAATTTTTATGATTGCACAGCAAAAAAAACAAAAAACCAAAAATCGACGGTTTTTCCGTCCGCGGTCGGCCGCAAAAGGAAGACCCAGTCAAGTAGGTAAATTAAGGATAATGCTTCTTGGCGGTCTGGAAGAGGTAGGTCGGAATATGACCGTTTTTGAATATGGCGAAGATATAATCATTGTGGACATGGGCCTGCAATTCCCCGAGGAAGATATGCCCGGTATTGACTACATAATTCCCAACCCGACTTACCTTAAAAATAATAAACATAAAATTCGCGGCGTGGTTATTACCCACGGTCATTATGATCATATCGGCGCGATCCCACATCTCATGGGCGACCTCGGCAATCCGGTGATTTATACCGGTCTTTTGTCCGCAGGCATTATTAATAAGAGGCAGGAAGATTATCGCGATGCGCCAAAATTAAAAATTCAGGCGATTGATGAGCGAAGCAAAATCAAGCTCGGTCAGAATTTTGTCGTCGAATTTTTTCGGGTCAATCACAATATCCCGGATAGTTTTGGCGTTGTAATTGCGACCCCGGCCGGTCGCGCGGTTCATACCGGCGACTTTAAATTTGATAAAACTCCAGTTAATGATCGGCCGGTTGATTTTAATCGTTTAAAGCAAATTGGCGATAGCGGGGTGACGCTTCTTATGTCTGACAGCACTAATGCCGATCAGGAAGGCAGTCAGCTCTCCGAGATGGAAGTGGGTAAAGAAATGGAAAAAATATTTATCTCTGCCAATGGCCGGATTATCGTTGGCACTTTTGCCTCCAATCTTTCTCGCGTGCAGACCCTAATTTCTCTCGCGGAGAAATATAAACGGCACGTGATGCTCGAGGGTCGTAGTCTGAATGATAATGTAGATATTTCTCATCGCCTCGGTTATCTCAAATTCCGTCCCTCTACGCTTGTAGAATGGAAGGACGCGGCGCATTTACCAGATAAAAAAATTTTGATTATTGGTACTGGGGCTCAGGGAGAGCGGAATGCCGTGCTGATGCGGATTGCCAATAAGGAGCACAAATATCTGCAGATCAAGCAAGGCGATACGGTGATTTTTTCTTCCTCGGTTATTCCGGGTAATGAGCGGACTATCCAGACGCTCATCGACACGCTATGTCATTATGGCGCCAAGGTGATTCATTATCAAATGATGGATATTCATGCCGGCGGCCATGCCAAGCAAGAGGATCTAAAAAAGATGATGTCGCTTATTCGGCCGCGGTTTTTTATGCCGATTGAAGCCAACTACTATAAACTAGTTGCGCATCAGGATGTGGCCATCGCCGCGGGGATTAAAAAAGAAAATATTTTTATTCCGGATAATGGCCAAGTAGTGGAATTTACCAAGACAGGAGCAAAAATGGGTAAGGAAAGAGTGCCCTCAGATTATGTTTTTGTGGATGGTCTCGGCGTAGGGGATGTCTCGGAGATCGTTTTGCGCGATCGGCGGGTCATGGCGACCGATGGCATGCTCGTGATTATTGCGACGATCCGTTCGCAATCAGGCGAACTGGTCCAAAATCCGGATTTGATTTCCCGTGGCTTTATCTATATGAAGGAGAATAAAAAGTTAGTGGAGGAAACGCGCAATAAAGTGAAGGCGATCCTCAAAGACAAAGATCATAAATCGCCGGCTTTTGATGATTATATTAAAAATAAAATCAGAAACGAGATAAGTAGCTTTCTTTATACCAAGACCAAGCGTCGGCCGATGATTTTACCGGTGGTGATAAAGGTTTAGTTGATAAGTTTGCGCCATAGGCGTACCCTCCTCTCCAATTTGGCGGGCAGGCGCTTTTGGCGGGAGTAAGTTTTTGAGTTTTAGAGATCGGGAACGAAGTAAAAAATTAAAGAGCCAAGAGGCAAAATTGTCACATTATAAATTGTTATGGGGTTTACTGAGGGCGGTTTTAATAGTAAAATAGGGGTATAAAAAGCAGCTGAAATTTATGTTTGATTTAAAGAAACCAGTTATTTTCTCTGGCATTAAGCCAAGCGGTGATTTGCATATTGGCAATTATCTAGGCGCGATTTCACAGTGGGTGCCAATGCAGGAAAAATACAATTGTATTTTTTGCGTTGTTAATTATCATGCCATCACCGTTAAACAGGATCCGATTAAATTAAAACAGCGGACGATTGATATCGCCAAAATTTATTTGGCGTCAGGGATCGATCCAAAAAAAGTTTTGATTTTTAAACAATCGGATGTTGCCGCTCACACTGAATTGGCTTGGCTTTTAAATTGTGCCGCTTGCCGTACCGGAGACCTAAATAAAATGACACAATTTAAAGAGAAGGCAGGCAAAAATCAAGAAACCGTTAGCGTTGGCCTCTATGATTACCCGGTATTAATGGCCTCTGATATCTTGCTCTATAATAGTAATTTTGTTCCGGTCGGTGACGACCAGGTTCAGCATGTTGAGCTGGCGAGAGAGCTCGCGCGCCGGTTTAATAAAAGTTATGGCGAAGTTTTTACTGTGCCGGAGGTGATGATCCGAAAAGAAGGGGCGAGAATAATGGGGCTGGATGATCCAAAGAAAAAAATGGGCAAGAGTGAATCAAGTGGCGCCAATTATATCGCCTTAAACGACGCGCCGGAGACAGCGAAGAAAAAAATTATGCGCGCGGTGACTGATTCGGGTAACGAGATCAAATTTGACCGCGATAAAAAGCCGGCGATTGCCAATCTCCTGACGATTTACTCGCTTCTCGCCGGAAAGAGCGTCAAGGAACTGGAAAAGCGGTATATTGGTCGCGGTTACGGCGAATTTAAAAATGACCTCGCGGACTTGGTGGCGGATTTTCTGGCTGATTTTCAGAAAAAATTCAATCAATACGGCGACGGCGATGTGAAGGAAATTTTTGCCGCGAGCGCGAAGGTTTTGCGGCCGATTGCCGAGGAGACGCTAATGAAGGCAAAGGAAAAGCTGGGGATCTTAATATAATTGACAAAAATAGAAAATTTTGATAATATCTAGAAACCCTTAAAGCCCAGTGATTTTAAGGGTTTTGGACCTTTAAAAAGAAGCTCAAAACGGCCGGATAATCACCCCCCACCACTTTTGCATTTTTAATAAAAAAAGTATGTACTATGTTTATTTGCTAAGGAGCAGAAAAGATCAGAAGTTTTACATCGGATTTACCAGTGATCTAAAAAGACGCTTCGCAGAGCATAACAATGGAGAGAGCCAATCAACTAGAAGCAGAATTCCTTTTGACCTTATTTATTACGAGGCGTATAAGTCAAAGGCAGATGCAATGACTCGAGAGAGAAAGTTAAAAGGATTCAAAAATAGTTATAAGGAGTTAATAAAAAGAGTGGCGAACAGTATAAAGATCAATTAACATGCAAAAGTGGTGGGGGGAGGAAAGTCCGGACACCAAAACCACCCCGCACCTTGCGGGATCGGTAGAAAGTGGTAGCGGGTAATACCCACCATTTTTGGCGTGAGTCAAAAAGAGGACTAGTGCCACAGAGACAATACTATCCGCTCGCCTATGGCGGGCGGAGAAAGGTGAAAAGTGTCGCGGTGATTTAAGTTAAATTTGGGATATCCCTTTAGCAGAAATCTACGCGACTCGACTCTCGAGCAATCGAGATGTTCGTGGTAAACTCTACCTGGTGCAAGGCCGTGTCCCCCACCACTTTTTGTGGTTTTCAAGAGTTGATATTACAGCCGACGCTCTCGGCAAAAAATATTAGCAGTAGAAACGACTAAAAGTGGTGGGGGAAGTGCCGCTAGAACCTCGCAGCAATGCGTGGTCAAGATAAATGATTATTACTTCAATGAAAATTGAGGAACAGAATCCGGCTTATAGGTTGGTTTGAGCTTCTTTTTGAGAATCTAAATTTATGATGAAACGCGCAGAATTAGCTTTTACGTTTTTACTCATACCAGTTGATTATTTTATGGTGGTCACAGCGGGCGTGATCGCTTATTTTTTGCGTTTTCAATCGTTTTTGACCGGCGTGCGGCCGGTAATCTACGCTCTGCCGTTTGATAATTATTTTAATATCGTCCTTTTGATGAGTATCGGTTGGATTGCGATATTTGTTTTATCTGGTCTCTATCGTCTGGCCGGCAGTCGCCGGATGATCAGAGAAGTTTCCCGGATTTTTTTGGCCTGTTCTACGAGCACACTCGCCTTAATTGTTTTGATTTTTTTCCGTAAAGAAGAGTTATTTTCTTCGCGTTTTATCATTATCGCGGTCTGGGGTTTAAGTATCCTAACCGTGGTCGCTGGTCGGCTTATTATTCGCGGTCTGCAGCGGTTTTGTTATTCTGCGGGCATTGGCGTTCATTATGTGGCGCTTTTCGGCGCGGGCACGATCGTGGAGAAGATTGAGCAGGGGCTGAAAGACAAAAAATCACTTGGTTATCGGGTAATTAAAAGATTTGACAGTTTTTCTGATGAGGCCAAGCAAGAATTGCAGAAGTTGATTAAAGCGAAAAAATTAGACGAAATTGTGGAGGCTAATCCGGAGGTGTCGCGAGAGAAAATTCTTGACCTTTTAGCTTTTTGCAATGAGAACCATCTGATTTTTAAATACGCCGCCGATCTGTTTGAGACCCAGGCGAGCCATATCGCCACCGGGACGATTGCCGGCGTGCCGATTATGGAAATAAAAAAAACACCGCTTGACGGCTGGGGGGCGATTATGAAAAGAATTTTTGATATCATCGGTTCTTTAATTTTAATTATTATAACCTCGCCGATAATGATTTTAACCGCCATCGCGATTAAATTGGATTCGCGCGGTCCGGCGCTTTTTTCCCGGCTGGAAAACAGCGCGCCGGTGCGACGAGTGGGCCAGCGCGGCGAATTATTTCATTATTTCAAATTTCGCTCCATGAAACCCGACGCTCATCATCTGCGCGATCAGCTGAAAAATCTCAACGAAAGACAAGATGGCCCGCTTTTTAAAATTAAAGACGACCCGCGCATTACCCGCGTCGGCCGGATTATTCGCAAATTGAGCATTGATGAACTGCCGGAATTTTTTCTGGTGTTCAAAGGCGACATGTCGCTGGTCGGTCCGCGGCCGCATCTGCCGGAGGAGGTGGCCAAATATCAGGCGCGGCACAAGCAAGTCCTGACGATCAAGCCGGGCATTACCGGCCTCGCCCAGATTTCCGGCCGGAGCGATCTTAATTTTGACGATGAAGTTAAATTGGACACCTATTATATTGAAAATTGGTCGTTGCTTTTAGACCTGTGGATTTTAATTAAGACGCCGCTGGTGGTGGTGGGGAGAAAGCATGCGGCTTAACCTAGTCGACTGGGTGAATAATTAAAATTATTTCGGTTTTAGACGGTAAAAACATTAAACATTAAATATTAAACGGGAGAGTAAAATGGATTTTGTTTAATGTTTATCGTTTAATGTTTATTCATCTTCGCCGTAAAAAACAAGAATAATAATATAGTGTTTATTTATTAAAATTGCCATGAAAATAGCTTTGATTCACGATCACTTAGTTTGGGACGGCGGAGCCGAAAGAGTGCTCCGCGCTTTTATGGACGCTTTTCCCGAGGCCCCGATTTATACCCTGCTTTATCACAAGAAAAACATGGGCAATGATTTTATTAACCGCGACATCCGGCCATCTTTTTTGCAACGGATGCCCCTAAGTATGCGTCTGCATCAGGCCTATCTGCCGTTCATGCCAACGGCGACCGAAAGCTACGACCTCTCCGGCTATGATCTGGTTCTATCCTCATCCTCGGCCATGGCCAAGGGCGTTCTGACGAGCCCGAACACGCTCCACATCTGTTATTGCCACACGCCAACGCGGTATCTCTGGCATGACTCGGCGAGCTATCTGCGGGAATTGAAATACAATCGGCTGATTAAAAAATTTATTCCGCCGGTTCTAACTTGGCTGCGCGCCTGGGACCGGATGGCGGTGGACCGGGTGGACCGGTTTATTGCCAATTCTAGAAATGTTCAAAATCGGATTCAAAAATATTATCGCCGCGACAGCGAGGTGATTTATCCGCCGGTGGAGACCGACAAATTTTACATCTCCGAGCAGGTCAATCATTACTATCTCGCGGGCGGCCGGCTCGTGCCTTATAAGCGGCTGGATATTGTGGTGAAAGCGTTTAATAAGCTCGGGATTCCACTCAAAATTTTTGGCGAAGGGCCGGAGTTGGAAAAATTACGGAAGCTGGCCAAGCCACACATTGAATTTGTCGGCCGGGTGTCGGATAAAAAGAAAGCGGAACTATTTTCTCGTTGTCTCGCCTACATTAATCCCCAAGAAGAGGATTTTGGTATTACACCGGTGGAGGCCATGGCGGCCGGCCGGCCCGTCATTGCTTACCCATCGGGCGGGGCGCTCGAGACCGTGGTGCCGGGCATAACCGGCACATTCTTTGACGAGCAGACCTGGGAGTCGCTTGGCGACGCAGTGATCCGCTTTCAACCGGAAAAATTTGACCCGCAAAAAATCCGCGAGCACGCGCGGAAGTTTGATGTCGAGGAGTTTAAAAAACG
>Ga0172371_10006371_pt1 | contig 17199 bp, 14 predicted proteins | sample Lak12m_FD_114543 | JGI IMG/M metagenome (GOLD analysis project Ga0172371, IMG submission 114543) | Freshwater microbial communities from Kabuno Bay, South-Kivu, Congo - kab_022012_12m | ecosystem: Environmental > Aquatic > Freshwater > Lake | place: Democratic Republic of the Congo: South-Kivu...
CAGTACCACCCCGACAAAGTTTTTGACCTTGGCGAAGACCTGAAAATTCTTGCCGAAACCAAAACCAAACAACTTAATGCCGCCTACGACTGGCTGAAGAAAAAGTACAATAGATAACGAGTAATTCGTTATTCTCGCCTCTGTCCGAAACATCATTTTACCCCAAGACTAAAGTAAACACAATTTTGTTCGATAATTAGAATGCACAATAATATATTCTGACAAATAAAATTACTATAACCATTAGGAGATTTTTGATGACAAGTTTTGACGAACAAAAAAAAGAAGCTGCGGAATTACTACAACTTGTTAGTTTTTTCATTGGCAGTGAAGAGTTTGGGGTTGATATCCACTACGTGCAAGAAATAAATCGAATGTCTCAAGTTACAAAAGTTCCCAACGCGCCGGCGTTTATAGATGGAGTTATTAACCTTCGTGGCAGAGTCATTCCGGTTATTGATCTCCGTTTGCGTTTGGGTATGCCCAAAAAAGAAGCAGACAGAAACACCCGCATTATCGTAATGGAAGTTACCGGCAAAACTGTCGGTTTTATTGTTGATTCTGTGAACGAAGTTTTGCGCATCTCAAAAGAGGTAACCGAAGCCCCGCCGGAATTAGCCGTTGGTGTAAACTCAGAATATATTAAAGCTGTAGGCAAACTTGAAGACAGATTGCTTATTCTAATTGACCTCGAGAAAATCCTCTCCAAAGATGAAAATTTGGAACTTCAACCAATTCAGCAATAAATAAAGTTACGCAACTTAAAAGGAAGAAATGAAATGAAAATTAAATTCATTGATGACCTATCAATAAAAGGGAAAATACTTGTTCTTGTGGGGGCAATTTTGGGTTTATTTGGCGTGTTTTTGATATTCCAATTTTACGAATTATCCTCGATGAATGAGAATGATGATGCACAGAGTTTAGATATTGCCATCCTTGAAGCAAGAAGAAGCGAAAAAGATTTTCTTGCCCGGCGTGAACTTGTTTATGCCGACAAAGTGAACAAAGCTATTACTGCAGTAGATTCAATAGTTGAACCTTACACAAACGATGAAATCGGAAAAGAAGTTCATCAATTAGCCGGCGAATACAAAAAAACATTCGGTCAAATTGTAGAACACTATCAACTCAGAGGTCTCGATGAAAAATCTGGCGCCGAAGGAAAACTGCGCGAAAGCGTTCATGCGCTTGAAGCTATAATAAATAAAGCAAATAATGATGCTTTACTTGCAAAAATTCTTCAATGCCGCCGGCACGAAAAAGATTTTTTCCTCCGCCAAGACAAAAAATATATTACCCAGTTAAATGACGCTGTCGCTTCACTCAATACACATATTGAAAACTCCTCACTTTCTGCCGAATCCAAAAGCGAAACAAAAACATTAGTTGAGAATTACCGGAAAAATTTTGAAATCACCTCCACAGCCATTCTCGATATTAATGAACACCTTGAAACAATGAGAGAAGAAATTCACAAAATTGAACCACTTATTGAACAGATGGTGCTTGAAAGTGAATCGTCCGCCCAAGCAGCTTCGCGGGTAAAAGTGGTCGTTATTTTTCTTGTTATAGGGTTTGCCCTTTATATTTCTTATTATATTTCAAAAACTATTGCCCATTCATTAAATCAACTTATTGCCGCCGCTAATAAAATTACGGCAGGAGATTATTCTGTTGTTGTTGAAAACGATTCAAAAGATGAATTTGGTACGCTCGCAAAAGTATTTAATGGCATGGTTGAAAAAATTGAAATGCAAGTTAAATATCTTGACGATCTTCCTACTCCAGTAATGATTATTGATAAAGAATATAACGTTACCTACATGAACCGCACGGGCGCTACTATTGTTGGGAAGTCGCAAGAGTCATGTTCAACCCAAAAATGCTACAATTTATTTAAGACCGAGCATTGCCAAACCCCCGAATGCCGTTTACGCCAGGCAATGGAACAAAGGGGAATCAGAACCGGTGAAACGATTGCAAGACCTACTGGAAAAGAAATGCATATTATGTACACCGGCGCGCCGGTATCAAACCGCGCAGGCGAACTTATTGGCGCATTGGAGTTTGTGGCGGATGTATCCGAAAGCAAAGAAATGCAAAACTACTTAGCGAGAACAACAAACACTCTCTTGGAAGAAATGAACAGATTTGCGGAAGGCGACCTGACAGTTCAAGTTATTCCCGAAAGACAAAATGATCACGTTGGCAGGCTTTTCCAAGGATTCAACAAATCAGTTCAAAACATCAGAGAAATTGTTGAAAGTGTTACCGAAGCGGTACAAGCGACAGCGAGCGCGAGTACAGAAATATCCTCAAGTGCTGAAGAAATGGCAGCGGGCGCGCAAGAACAAAGCAGCCAAACTACCGAAATAGCAAGCGCGGTAGAAGAGATGACAAAAACAATTCTTGAGACGTCACAAAACTCCTCCAAATCAGCCGAAGCGGCAAAAAACGCTGGAGCAGTAGCCAAAGAAGGAGGCAGAGTTGTTGACCAAACCATAGAAGGGATGAACCGGATTGCGGATGTGGTAAGAAAATCAGCAGAAACGGTACACGCCTTAGGTAAGGGAAGCGACCAAATCGGAGAAATTGTTCAAGTAATAAACGACATTGCCGACCAAACGAATCTGTTAGCATTGAATGCTGCAATAGAAGCGGCAAGAGCCGGGGAACAAGGAAGAGGTTTTGCGGTAGTAGCAGATGAAGTAAGAAAATTAGCTGAACGAACAACGAAAGCGACCAAAGAAATAGCCATAATGATAAGACAAATACAGCAAGATACCGGCGGAGCGGTTGAATCAATGAACAAAGGGACAGAAGAGGTAGAGAAAGGGATTTCGTTAGCCGATAAAGCGGGTCAATCATTAAAAGAAATAATAGTAGGCGTAGAAGAAGTAATGGATATGTCAACCCAGGTAGCGGCGGCAAGCGAAGAGCAGTCAAGCGCGGCGGAACAAATCAGCAAAAACATAGAAGCGATTAGCGGCGTAACGCAAGAAAGCGCAACCGGCGTTCAGCAGATTGCACGAGCCGCAGAAGACTTAAACCGTCTTACCGTTAATCTTCAAGAATTAACTTCAAGATTTATACTTGACGATACACACAGCTCTGCTAAACAAAATGCACATAAAAATAGCGTAAGCAGTCGCTCAAAAGCCGTACTTGTGCTAGAGTAATTTATAAACTGATAAACGAGTAAAGGATTACAAATGAAATACCATGTAAAACCAATCAATAAAGAAATCATTATGCGTGAAGAGGACTTTATTGTCTCCAAAACAGATCCCAAAGGAATCATAACGTATGCAAACCGAATTTTTATGGAGTTTGCCGGTTATACTGAAAAAGAATTAATTGGGAAGCAGCACAATATCATTCGGCATCCGGATATGCCAAGAGCCGTGTTTAAATTGTTGTGGAGTACCGTTCAAAGCGGGAAAGAAATTTTTGCTTACGTAAAAAATATGTCAAGCGACGGTTCTTATTATTGGGTTTTTGCAAATATTACTCCCGTAATTGACGCTAAAGGAACATTAGTTGGGTATTATTCTGTTAGACGAAAACCGAAAAGAGAAACGCTTCCCATTGTTGCTGATTTATACAAAAAGATGCTGGATGAAGAAGCGCGCGTTGGAACAAGAGACGGAATGGAAGCCTCTACAGCATTGCTTACCGCACTGCTCGAACAAAAAAAAATGAGTTATGAAGAATTTGTACTCTCGTTATAAGTGGCATTTGTTTTCAACTGTCAAAAACGATTTTAGTTATTTGTAAATAAGGAATGTAACAATGAAAATATTTGATTTTTTTCACCAGCTTTCTCTAAAAGGAAGATTACAACTAAGTTTTGGTTCAATTTTGGCGCTCATTGCGTTATCTGCAATTGGGGTAATGCTGCTTTTTTCACACACACACAAGTTAGTTACAGAAAAGGATCAAATATCCCACAAAGCATTATTGTTTCGTGAATTTCAGCTTCATGCATCAAATGTTTGGCAATTTGTAACTGACGCGTCGCTTACACAGCAAGAAAGTTCGCTTGATGCCGCCGGAAAAGAACTTGCACTAGCCAAAAAAAATCTAACGGAGGCAATCTCGCTTTCTACTGATGAATCAGAAATTTCACAATTAAGAAAATTAGAGCATTCTGCTAACGAAGTTTTAGAAGTTGGCAAGGAAATGCTTGCAGCATATCAAGTGGGAAAAGAATCCGGCGACAAAACGATGGAAAAGTTAGATGCAAACGTAACGGAAATTTTGAAAGTACTCAATCCGATGATTGACCAAACCCTTGAAGCTAACAAAGCAAAACTTGATAAAATAGATTCATCATTTGAAAATGCACTGTATTACTGTGGAATTGGAATTGGCGGCATCCTCGTTCTTATGTTTATAGCGTTAAAGAAAATAACCAATTACATTTCCCGTTCGTTCAGCAAGATGATTGAACTCTTCAGAAAAATTAGTATCGGCGATTTTTCCGCTCGCATTAGCGGCATAAATGACCATGATGAATTTGGAACCGTTATGTGGGAAATAAATGAAATGGTTGACCAAATTGAAGCCGTACTTAAAGAAGTAATTACTTCCGTAAAATATTCCTCCGAAGGAAAGTTTTTCCGTAAACCTTTTTCCGCCGGATTAAAAGGCATGTTGCGTGATTCTGCCGAAGAAGTTTCCGCTTCAATTGCGCAAACAGAAAAATTAACCATGCTCACCAAAAATGAAAAAGAATATTTAGCTCATAACGTTGATATTATGTTAAATGCTATCAATGAATTTTCTCAAGGAAACTTAACCATTCAGTTAGAAGCCGAAAAAGATGACGAAATTGGGAAACTTTTTGCAGGATTTAATGCAGCTATTCACAACATCAGCGAGTTAATTATGCAAGTTGCAGATGCTGTTGAAGCCACAGCCAGCGCAAGCACACAAATATCCTCAAGCAGCGAAGAAATGGCTGCCGGCGCGCAAGAACAAAGCACTCAAACTTCAGACATTGCCGCTTCGGTTGATGAAATGACAAAGACAATTTTAGAAACGACGCAAAATTCTTCCCGCGCTGCCGAAGCCGCAAAAAACTCCGGCGCTATTGCAAACGAAGGAGGCAAAGTAGTTTATCAAACAATTGAAGGAATGAACCACATTGCCGAAGTGGTAAAAAAATCAGCAGAAACCGTACACGCCTTAGGGAAAGGAAGCGACCAAATCGGAGAAATCGTTCAAGTAATAAACGACATTGCAGACCAAACAAATTTGTTAGCGTTGAACGCCGCGATAGAAGCGGCAAGAGCCGGCGAGCAAGGAAGAGGTTTTGCGGTAGTAGCGGATGAAGTAAGAAAATTAGCCGAACGAACAACGAAAGCCACAAAAGAAATTGCCGTTATGATTAAACAGATACAAACAGACACAAACGGCGCGGTAGAATCTATGATGGAAGGAACTTCAGAAGTTGAAAAAGGAAAAGCTCTTGCCGGAAAAGCGGGGCAGTCTTTAAAAGAAATCATCATTGGAGCTGAGCAAGTAGTTGATATGTCAACACAAGTAGCGGCTGCAAGCGAACAGCAATCAAGAGCCGCCGAACAAATCAGTAAAAATATCGAAACAATAAGCGGCGTAACACACGAAAGCGCCATAGGCGTTCAACAAATTGCCAGAGCCGCAGAAGATTTAAATCAGTTGACCGTGCGGCTGCAAGAGCTTACTTCGCGATTTAAAGTTGATAGTATGTTATTAAGCAAATCAACAATCGGTATGCAGCAAAAAAATCGAAAAAGCAATACCGCTGTTCGTTCAAACGGCGCTTTGGTGAAGCATTAAGAGTATTTCGCCAACAAATAAATTCAGTTGAACCCAAAACAAGACGCAAGAATGACAGTAAAGAGTTTTCAAAAAGCTTCGATAATAGAAATAATTGTTGGTTGTTTATGGATTTCGTTATACACACGATTAGATAAATATTTTTATAATAGGCTTTTAAGTCCAGAGAGAAGAAAAAATGAAGAAATTAAAAACTCATGAAACTATTTTTTTCATGTTTATTATGGTTGTACTAACCGCGCAATTTAGTATCCCAAAAACAAAATTATTGGAAAAACCACAAGAAGACCCTTACGCGGCTTTTGCGGAAGTGATGCCGGCTCCGGTCGGAGGGTTAGAGGCTGTAGTAAAAAAAATTGTTTATCCCGAAATCGCCAAAAAAGCGGGTTTAACGGGCAAACTTTATCTTTTGATTTATGTTGATGAAAAAGGAAAAGTTGATGATGTAAAAGTTATCAAAGGGCTTGGCGGCGGCTGCGATGAAGCCGCAATAAAGGCAGTGAAAGAAACAAAATTCACCCCCGGTAAAAACAGCGATGTGCCGGTTAAAGTGAAGTTATCTCTGCCCATCACTTTCAAAATGAAATAAAAAAAGTTTACTTCCTCGCAGACGCTTTCAAAAAAAGCAATGCGGTAGAAGAAGCGTAAAATTTAAAATAATTTATTGAAGAACCGTTAGCCGTTATCATCAGCCACCGGTTCAACGTTCAACATAATTTAGCCTGGAGATAGAATGGATTGGTTTAAAAATCTGAAGTTTGTACGGAAAATACAGGGCGGATATACGTTTCTCGGTGCAATCTCAACCGTTATTGCATTGGTAGGATATATGTACCTCGGAAGAATATCCGACGTAAAAGACCAACTGCTGAAGGAATACGTGGTTCCGCAACAGCAGGTCTCTAACATTTATTCTACATTTCAAAAAACACAATTTGTGCTGCTGCAGACTACCATTCCTGCTTTCGGCTCCAAGTTCGGAGAAAATATCAAAGCTTTCAATCAAGGAAAAAAGAATATTGAATCGTCGCTCGATTCTCTTTTAAATTCAAATTTTGAAGGCTCGGTTAAAAGCGATTTGATGGAAGTAAAAGCCATCTGGAGCGAGTATAAAAGTGTTGTGGCGGATGGAATTTTAAGTGCCGCAGCTTCTCAAAGCTATGAAATGGCTGCCGATATCGCAACCTCTTCAGGTGAAGAATACGGGCAGAAATTAATAGCTAAATTCGACAACATTAATGAAGGGCTAACTAAAAAATCAGACGAACTTAATGCGAAAGTAAAAGATACAGTTTCGGAAGCGGGTTACTTAACAATTTTAGGAGCGTTTATCGGAACAATTTTTTATCTCTTTAATGTGTTATACCTTGCTCCGGCTGTTTCTAAACCGATTAATAAATTGAAAGAAATCGTAAAAGAATTTACGCTCGGAGATTACGAAGTTGAAATTGAAAATACCTCAAAAGATGAAGTAGGAGAACTTGCGGCATTATTCATTGAACTTCAATCGGCGCAAAAAGAAAAAATTTATGCTGCAGAGCAAATCTCGGCTGGCAATCTTCAAAGAGTAAAACCGGCTTCAGAAAAAGATTTACTCGCAATAGCGTTTAACAAAGAAGTTGAAACGATAGAAGAACTGCTGAATGAAGCCGATAAGTTAGTTGAAGCAAACAAAGGAGGGAACTTAAGTATGCGGGGCGATGTTAAAAAGTTTTCGGGCGGCTGGAAAAAGTTGCTTGAAGGGGTAAATTCAATTCTAAACGCTATGCGCGCTCCAATAGAAGAAGCTTCAGCAGTGTTAGAAAATATGGCAAAAGCAGATTTCACTACCCGTGTTACCGGCAATTATAGCGGAGATTACCAACTCATTAAAAATAATGTAAATAAAGTTATTGATACTTTAAATGATTTGGTAAGCAAACTTGCTCAAAGCACTGAAAATTTGTCGGATGCCTCCGAACAAATCTCTTCCTCCACGGAAGAAATGGCTGCCGGCGCTCAAGAACAAAGTTCTCAAATAACCGAAGTTGCTACCGCTGTTGAAGAAATGACTAAAACAATTATGGAAACCAGCAGAAATTCTTCGATTGCATCTGATGCCTCTAACAACGCCGGAAACATCGCCAAAGACGGTGGAAAAGTTGTAGAAGAGACAATTAAAGGAATGATTAGAATTGCCGCAGTGGTACAACAATCTTCCAATACAGTGCAAGCATTAGGCAAAAGCAGCGATCAAATAGGTGAAATTGTTCAGGTAATTAATGACATTGCCGATCAAACAAATCTGCTTGCCCTGAATGCCGCGATTGAAGCTGCGCGTGCCGGCGAACAAGGCAGAGGCTTTGCGGTTGTTGCTGATGAGGTGAGAAAGTTAGCCGAAAGGACCACAAAAGCCACCAAAGAAATTGCGGTTATGATAAAACAAATTCAGAAAGATACTTCAGATGCCGTAGTCGCGATGGAAAAAGGAAAAGAAGAAGCCGACCTTGGTAAAGCTATGGCTAATAAAGCAGGGGAATCTTTACGCGATATTATTTTAGGCGCCGATAAAGTTGTTGATATTATTACTCAAGTTGCTGCGGCAAGCGAAGAACAATCTTCAACAAGCGAAGAGATTAGCAAGAGCATTGAAGCGATTAGCGCCGTTACAAAAGAAAGTACATCCGGAATACAGCAGATAGCCAGAGCCGCCGAAAATTTGAATAATTTAACATCGGTAATTGAGCAGCTTGTAGGCGAATTTAAAATAATTCAACCGAATGGCTCAACTGAATATCTTGGCTACCAAGACCATCATGTGGCGCTTAGCGCAAAAACGCATGGCAATGGCTTTAGCTAATCAGTATGTTGTAGATAAACACAGGGAACGAAAAGGGAGCAAACTTTGCTGCAAAATATGTCCATAAACTACCAGTTGGTTATTATTGTTCACTAATATGCAGTTCCTTATTGATTTTTCGATAGAATATTAGTTATAGAGTACGGCACTGAATTTGAAACATAATGTGGTAAAAATTTTTGCAGTTCAACTAATTGCCGTAGCAAAATTTATGAAAACAAAATTAAGAACAGGTTTACTCAATGAGCGGTGCAAAATCCCCCAATTCAAAAGTATTAGCATTACTTAAATCAGAAGAAGCCTCGGTAAGAATTGAAACACTTGAAGCGTTGCCATGCTTAAAACTCTCTGATGAAGTAATTAAAGCCGTCTGTACTACCATTACCGATCCTGATAAAGGAGTAAAAAATGCAGCGGCAAATTTTTTAACACAATGCAATGATTCCAGAATTCCGGTTCAAATTGCTACATATATTTCTTCTAAAGAAATTGAAACCCGTAACCTTGCGGGAGAAATTTTATTACGAATCGGAATAAATGCCGTACAGGCGCTGGTTGATTATATCGCTATCGGAGATGACGATGACAAAAAATTTGCCGTTGATATCCTTGGGCTAATCGGAAGTAGTGAATCCACTCCGGCAATTTTGGAATTAATGCGTACCAACGAAAATGAAAATGTCTTGCTTGCTTGCATAGAGGCGTTGGGCAATATTAAAGCTGCTGAGGCGTTAGTTCCGCTGATTGAATTATTGAAAAGAGCGAATTATTTCAACCGACCATAATTGAATCGCTCGGCAAGATAGACACACCGGAAGCGCTTGGTTTTGTTACCTCAAAGTATAATGCCGAAAATGAATTTCTTAAATTTTCGATTATTGAAAGTCTTGGCAGCATTGGCGATGAAGCAACGTTTTTCTTTCTCCTTTCCGAAGTTGCCGAAACCGGAAGCCCGCTAACCTGGCCATTGCTAAAATCAATTCTGCTATTAAAACAAAAATTCGGTTTTGATATTCCTTTCGATGAAAAAATGAGGAATTCAATCTTAAATACTTTAAATGAAGCCGATTCAGAATACAAAAAAGTTGCCGCTCATTTAATTTCTGTTTTTGATGATAAAGAAATTTTGTGGGCGTGTCTAAAAATTTACGGCGACGATATTGAGATAGATGAAATTTTGAGAGAAAAATTTTTCCTCTTTCCCACAATAACGTTGCAACATCTTCCTGAGTTGCTCAACCAAAAACCAGAGAATCTCAAAAATCTTGTAGCCTTAGTTAAAGAATTGTTGGAGATGTATTACGACCCTGCCGAGAGCGGCCTTACTGAAATTGAGTTACGCAATCTTTCAGATTCATTTACCCGATGTCTCGAAAATCCTGATGAAGAAATTCGTATGCTCTCAATTGAAATTCTTTTTTCATTTGATATAGAAACAGCGCTTTTATTTGCAGATACAATACTTGAAGACAACAATATGTGGAATAGGCTGCGATTGCTAGACTTTTTGGAAATGGTAATTCATCCAAGCGCGGAAAAGTTGATAAGAACATTGGCGGGCGATCCGGAGGAAATGGTAAGCGAAAGAGCGAATGAAATTCTGTCCCAAAATTATTTTCAGAAAACGGATTAAAGAATGCTGACTATGAACCAATATCCAAATTTGTACGCAGCCCCCGCAGCGCGTTTGATACGACCCCTAAATGCGGTTCAGCCGCTTTCGGATAAGTCCTTTGAAGAATGGCGGAAGTATATTTATGATCTTTGCGGAATTCTCTTCCAAGGGAACAAAAAATATCTTCTTGAAAGCAGGCTGCAAAAAAGAGTTTCTCATCTTGGGTTTGCTTCATTCGATGAATATTTTGACCATCTTCGTTTTGCCGCCGCCGGTAGAGACGAGAAAAAATATTTATATGAAGCCATTACCATTAACGAAACTTTTTTCTTTAGAAATCAACCGCAGCTTGATGCGTTAGTTACCTCTATTTTGCCGCCTATTATTCAGGCAAAAGGGAAATTCGGAAAAAATAAAATCAGAATTTGGAGCGCCGCTTCTTCTTCGGGCGAAGAAGCTTATTCAATTGCTATTTCAATTATTGATCTTCTCAAACCAAAATTTCCAAATCTTGAAATTGAAATCGTTGGAACGGATATTAGTACCGCCGTAGTTGATACCGCAAAAAAAGGAATTTATAAAGATTATTCCACTCGAAATACTTCGAGCTATTACATTAAAAAATATTTCAGAAAAACGGATACCGGTTTAGAAGTTGACCCCGCGATCAAAAAATTTGTTTCTTTTAAAGTAATGAATTTATATGACGACTTCAGCATGAAAGCGATGATGAACTTTGATGTTGTGTTTTGCGCTAATGTATTGATTTACTTTGATGTGCAATCAAAAATAAAAGTTATTGCTAACCTCTACAATTCTTTGAACAAAGGAGGATTCTTGTTTATCGGCTATTCTGAAACACTTCATAACATTTCAAAAGCATTTAAACTGGTTAGTTTTCCTAAAACAATCGGTTATCAAAAGGAGTAGAAACAGATGAAGAAAGTAATAATGGTTGCAGACGATTCTCCATCTATCAGAAAATTTGTCTCTTTCGCTTTAACACTAAAAGGATTTGAAATCCTTCCTGTTTGTGATGGTATGGAAGCGTTGGAAAAACTGCCCACAAAAAAAATACAATTGCTAATTACTGATCTTAACATGCCCAATGTGGATGGGTTTGAGTTGATTAAGGCGGTTCGCAGCAATGAGGAACTAAAAGATATTCCTATTATTATTTTAACTTCTTTGGCGGGGAATGAAGAAGTTGAAAGAGGAATGAAAATAGGCGCCAATTCTTATTTAGTGAAGCCGTTTGACCCCAAAAGGATTCTTTATGAAGTGTCAAAATATTTAAACTAAGGAGTTTTGTATGGATTTGAAATTTTTAATTGTTGATGATTCTATGACGATGAGGCGTATCGTTATTAATTCGCTGCGCAATCTTGGTTATGAAAATTTCGTTGAAGCCGGAGACGGCAGAGAAGCATTGGAAAAATTGGGCGGCGATAGCACAATTAATTTTGTTATTACCGACTGGAATATGCCTGTATTTTCCGGGCTTGATTTAATTAAAGCCATTCGTTCAGACGCCAAACTTATGCACCTTCCGGTGCTGATGGTTACAACCCGCGGAATAAAAGAAGATATTATTGAAGCGTTAAAAGCTAAAGTGAACAACTATATCGTTAAGCCTTTCACACCTCATATCTTGAAAGAAAAAATTGATCAAATTTTAGCAATAGCATCTTAACAAGGAGGAAGTACGTGAAAAAAGCAACTAACTTAACCGAACTATTTGAGAAATTAGATGACCTAAAAACCGTTTTTCGGTATGGAGAAAAACTCATTCCCGTAATTCAGGGATTAGTTGATTTTATGAAAGATACCGTTCCTCTTTTAGAAAATATTAACACCTCAATTTCAGAGAGTACAAGTAAAATCCCGAAAGCTACAAATCAAATTCACGACATCACCAGCGCAACAGAATTAGCCACAACAGAAATTTTGGACATAATTGACCTGATTTCAAATGATATTTCAAGCGCCGAAACGTCTATTAACTCTTTAGTAAAAAACGAAAACGATAAAAATGATATTATCTTGGAACTCAAAACCGTAATCAAAGATAATGCTCAAGCGTTGGCATTGTTAACGCAATATGAAAAAACTAATGCTGTTCCGGTGATTTTAGCGCCAATGAACGAACTCTTTGAGAAAATCAGAAGCAACGTTTATAACATTACGCTATCTTTGCAAGTACAAGATATAACCGCTCAACAACTTGCCGCCGTAAACCATTTAATTGAATCGGTTCAAGACAAACTTTCGGCATTAGTTATAGACTTTGAAGTTACAAATGTTAGCGTTTTAGATGCCTCCGCAATTCAAGTCGCAAAAAATGTATCATTTGACCCGAACGCCCGCTATACCAAATCTGAAGATAACCAAAATATCGCAGATGCTTTGGTGAAAGACCAAATGCACCGCGCTTCACAAGATGAAATAGATAAACTGTTTTTATAATTATGGATACACAATCAAAATACTCGATGCTCAACGACCCTGAAATGAAGGAAATAGTTGAAAGCTTTATTATCGAGACAAAAGAAATACTTGAGAATTTAGATACAGATTTAATGCACCTTGAAAAAAAAGCTGATGATGCTGATTTGCTCAACAAAGTGTTTCGCTCGTTTCATACGATAAAAGGAACTTCCGGATTTTTGGGGCTTGATAATCTTACAAAAGTAACTCACAAGTGTGAAGATATTCTGAACAAATTACGCAAAGCCGAAGTTAAACTGAATTCCGGCATCATGGACGGAATACTCATGGCGTTCGATACCATCAAAGCGTTAGTGGCTGATATTGCAGGCGAGCAACAAGCGGACGTTCCCATTGACGGCACAGTTAACGCGCTAACGCAAATTCTTCAACAGATGGAAAAAGAAAAAGCTGAAACAGTTTCTGTTGATAGTAAAGATGAAAACAATTATGAGTTTTCTGCCGAAGAACTTGCTCTTATTGCGGGAATTCAGGAAGAAGATGAAGCGCCCCACACTGCAGAGACCGCCGCCGAAAAATCGAATAGTTCTTTGGAAAATCAACCAAACAAAGATGAGTTGCCAACCCAAAAAGCAACAGAACCGGAAGCAAAAACATCGGAACCTCAAAGCTTGATAAACGCAGGAAGCGCCGCAAGTAAAAAAGGGGAAGATTCTATTCGCGTTGATATTAAACGGCTTGATGAACTCCTCAATATTGTCTCCGAATTAGTGCTTGGCAGAAACAGACTCACGCAAGTAAATTCCGAAGCGTTATTAGAATACAGCGGAACCAAACTCTCTCGCGATCTTTCTGAAGCTGTTAAGCTAATTGATATTATGACAAATGAACTTCAGCTTGTAGTAATGAAAACGAGAATGGTTAAAATTGGGAAAGTGTTTAACCGGTATCCGCGTGTTGTTCGCGATCTTTCAAAAGACGCAAAAAAAATGATCGCTTTAAATTTAGTCGGTGAAGATACGGAATTAGATAAAACGCTGATTGAAGAAATAAATGATCCGCTGATACATCTTATTCGTAACTCAATTGATCATGGAATAGAGCTGCCCGAAGTTAGAAAAAGTATGGGCAAAAGTGAAACAGGCGTTATCAATTTATCTGCCGAACAAGACGGCAACAACATTATTATTGCTATTGAAGATGACGGAAAAGGAATAGACCCCGAAGTAATTAAAGAAAAAGCGGTAAGCAAAGGACTTATTTCAAAAGAAAAAGCGAAAGAACTTTCTAAGCAGGAAATATTCAATCTTATTTTTCTTCCCGGTTTTTCAACCGCCGAAAAAGTTACGAACATCTCCGGCAGAGGCGTTGGTATGGACGTTGTAAAAACCAATGTGGCTAAACTTCGCGGAATTATTAACATAGAATCTACCGTTGGAAAAGGAACAATAATTACAATCAAGCTGCCTCTTACGCTTGCAATTATTCAAGGGATGATTGTGAAAGTTCACACAGAGCAACTTGTTTTACCGCTTAGTTCGGTTATTGAAGTTGTTCGCGTAAACGTAAATGATATTTATACTATCAACCAAAACGAAGTGATAAGAATCCGCGACAGCGTAATTTCTCTGATTGATGTAAACGACTTAGTTTTTCACTCCAACGGACAAAACAAAGAAGATAATTGGCAGTACATTGTTGTTGTTGGTGTTGCCGAAAAGCGATTTGGATTAAAAGTTGATGGTCTTATCGGGCAGAAAGAAGTTGTTATAAAATCTTTAGGCAGCTACCTGGGCGCTATCGAAGGAATTGCCGGCTCTACAATTATGGGAGATGGAACCATTGTTATGATTCTTGATATAAACGAACTTATAAACAAACATGCCGGATTAACGGATGTCTAAAATTAGAGTGTTAATTGTTGACGACTCCGCCTTTATGCGCAAATCAATTTCAATTATGGTTGAAAGCGATAAAGACATTGAAGTTATTGCAACAGCAAAAGATGGCGAAGAGGGTTATAATTTAGCTAAAACATTAAAGCCGGATATTATTACCCTTGATATTGAAATGCCCAAAATGGATGGGCTTACAGCATTAAAGAAAATAATGAAAGATTGTCCGACTTCTGTTTTGATGGTTAGCTCTTTAACAAGCGAAGGCGCCGAAGCTACTCTCAAAGCAATGGAGTATGGCGCGGTTGATTTTATTCCGAAAGAACTTTCTTATGTTAATGTTAATATCATTAAAGTTAAAGAAGATTTAATCAGAAAAATAAAAGAAATTGTTCGGCACAAACAGTTAAAAGAAGGATTAAGCAGGCTGAGAAGGATTAAAAGCGATGAACCTTCCGCGGCTCCGACTCACAATATATCTGTTGAAAAAAATATTCCTAAAATTGGGTTTAGAGCCATTGCGCTTGGGGTTTCAACCGGCGGTCCTTTATCGTTACAAAAAGTTATTCCGCTCATTTCAAAAAAAATAAATGTTCCGATGTTCATTGTGCAGCACATGCCGCCGAAATTTACTAAATCATTAGCCGATAGATTAAACGGAATGAGCGAACTTGAAGTTAAGGAAGCCGAAGCTGATGAATCAGTTAGAAACAATGTAGTTTATATTGCTCCTGGCGGGTTTCATATGGGGTTAAGAAAAAGTAGTATGGGGAATATTACTCTTGATATTTCAGAACAGCCAAACACTACTTTGCACCGCCCATCCGTTGATGTTATGATGCAATCGGTTATTAGCGTTTATGGTAAATATACGCTTGGCATAATCATGACCGGAATGGGAAAAGATGGTTTAGAGGGAATTAAAATGTTAAAAGATTTAGGAGGTTATTGCATCGCGCAAAATGCTGAATCATGTATTGTTTACGGCATGCCGAAGGCTGTAGTTGATTACGGCTGCGCCGATGTAATTTCTCCGCTTGAAAAAATTGCCGATGAAATAAATAAGGTAGTGATAAGATGAAAGATAATTTTAAAGAACCTGTTTTTAGAGAGATTAGTTATGAACAAGGGAAAAAATCGGGAAATTTAATCAAATCTTCTAAAGCTAATGTTACCGGAAAAACCAAAATCTCTGTTGAAGAAGACGGACGCGAAAGCGTTAAAGTCGTGCTAAAAAAAGATCAAGACGAAACCATCAAAGAGATAAAATTTGTTTGTTCTTGCGGGCAAACGAAAACTATTGTGTTGGATTACTCAGAATAATTTTAGGGCAAGTGCCAAAAGTCGAAGGTCAAGGACTAACTCCAGTCGGGCTACGCCTTCCTTCCGTTAACCCTTGCGTAAAAACTAAGTACAAAATAATGTAAACTAATTTTAGGACTTGACACGCTCCGCCGGAGCGTCTTATTAAACCCCCGTACCGCATTGCGCCGCCGGCAGAACTAATCCGCGATACGTTTGTTACAGGGATGCAAATTTTTTTTTACTCCCCTCTTATTTTTCTCTTGGTTATGTCATTTTTTTTTTTTTGATTATAACCACACAAAAAATTCTTTTTCTTGTTGTAACGGTTTTCTAATGTGTTTTAGTGTTAAGTTAATTACAAGGTAAGTGTATTTAGGTGGTTCTTAATTAAAACCCATATTCTCCTAAAGGGTGTATATGAAATCTGTTTTTAGTGGCGTTCAAATTTGGCTCTCATTACTTCATCCGTATTATGGTAGAAGCAGTATTGCATCCGCCGCCGCCTCTCAATTCATAATCATATTCTTAATTCTAATCTTAATCTTGCTCTTATTCCTGTTCTCCTCGTTACCCCAAGCCCTATTACTTCCCCACAACCCCAGAGCCACCCTATGACCCGTTTCTTTTTTCTTATTGCGTTACTTAGCGTTACCGCGTTAAACTTCCACTGTAAAAAATCTCCAACGGAGCCAACCGGAAATCTTTCTCTTACTGTTGAAGATGTTTCTTGCACGGAAGCATGGGTAAAAATAACAAGTGCCAATTTCCAAAATACAAGCGCACTCTCACTATTTGTAGATGATAAACTGAACCAAAGCATTACCCTTGTTAACGGTGATACACTGCTTTACGTAGATTCTTTATTACCCAACCATAGCTATAAACTTAAAGCAAGCGTTACAACCAACAACCAACAACTAACCACAAACGAGTTAGTTGCTACCACGATGGATACCACCAGCCACAATTTTTCCGCCGGCGGCGGATGGCAAAGTTTTACCTTTGGAGAGCACAGCAGCAGTACCCTTTACGATGTTGCCATAATAGATGAAAACAACATTTGGGCTGTAGGGGAAATATACATGAACGACTCACTCGGACGACCCGATCCGAATGCTTACAACGCTGTGCATTGGGATGGGAATAAATGGGAATTGATTAAAATCGGAGGTTCCGGCGGTTGGGCATGTAGAACAGTTTTAGCTTTTTCAAAAAATGATATTTGGTTCGAAGGAACAATACATTGGGATGGAAGCAAAATTACTGTACAC
>Ga0172371_10006372_pt1 | contig 17196 bp, 14 predicted proteins | sample Lak12m_FD_114543 | JGI IMG/M metagenome (GOLD analysis project Ga0172371, IMG submission 114543) | Freshwater microbial communities from Kabuno Bay, South-Kivu, Congo - kab_022012_12m | ecosystem: Environmental > Aquatic > Freshwater > Lake | place: Democratic Republic of the Congo: South-Kivu...
GACGTCTCCGCTCGTTCGGTGGGGGCGCCGGTGAAGAAAGTGGTTTTCTCTTTCGAGAAAGCCGCCGGAGATATCGACGGTTCGATTTGGCGCGTTGCGCGTATTTCCCCGTTCGCGAAGATTCTGAGTTTCAAGCTCGCGACGGACGCAATCGCCGGTTTGACCGACCTCGATGTCGGGTTCTACCAGGTGTCGGATGTGAGTGTCGCCTCTGCGATCGACAAAGATTGCATCAAGGACGGCCTCGACCCGCACACCGGGCAGACCGCGTTGGTCGAGATGTGGGATAACGCGACTCAGATCGCGCAGATCGGTAAGGAAGCGTATTTGCTCGCGGGAGTGACCGCGGCGAACGCCAAGAAGTACGGAGCTTTTGACGTTGCTCTTACGGGTAACGCTGCGGGTACCGCCACTGGTACCATCGCCGGTGTGCTCGAATACGTCGAGTAAAACCAAGAGGGGGGGGGATTGCACATGAGTTCACTGGTATCGCCCGTTGAAGTGTGTAATCTCTCCCTCGATCTTTTGAGGCACAATCAGCTCATCGCGAGTCTCGATACGCCCGAAACGGAAGAAGAGTCGCTCGGCTCCCGTTGGTATGACGCGACCCGCCGTTCAGTTCTTCGGATGTTTCCTTGGAATTTTGCGCGTAAACGTACGACCCTTTCCCGTCTTTCTACCGATCCTGCGTTTGGGTACTCAGATGCTTACCAACTCCCGAATGATTGGATAGCCCCAGTATTTTTTGGTGAAGACCCCGTGACAGGGGACACGGATTACATGGTCGAAGGACGCGAACTTCTCATCAACAATAGTGGCGCGTCAACTCTTGAGGCGGTGTATATCCGAGACGCGCAGGAAGTCGTCCAATTTGACCCGATATTTCTCATGCTTCTTGTCGCCGAACTTGCGGTAGTGTTCGGAAATTCTATCACCGGGCTTAATAAAAGCGTTTCAGGCATGGAGAAAATTCGCGACAGGTGGGAAGCAAAAGCGCGGGCAAAGAATGGGCAAGAAAATAAACCCCGAATGAGGTATGACAGCCCATTGCTCACAAAACGGAGGGGTGCCCGGAGATCAGGAGCTACTGACGGCCAGCACCTTTTCTCCTAATGGCCATCAATTTCTTCCAAAATAACTTCGCCTCCGGCGAACTCTCTCCCGAAGTCTGGGCGCGGAACGACCGCCCCTTCTACAAAAACGGCCTCGAAATATGCAAGAATTTCACTCCTCTTCTGACCGGCGGTGCGCGGTTTCGCCCAGGCACTGGATACAGCATCCATACCGATGGTAACGCAGACGCCTTCGGACTCCCTTTTCGCTTCAATATCGACCAAGCGTATTCACTCGAATTCACAGAATACAAACTCCGAATCCACCGAAACGGCGGAGTGTTGCTAGAGACGGGGAAAACGATTAGTGGAATTACGATTGCGACGGATCGAGTGACATGCACGGGACACGGGTTTTCGACGGGGGATGAGATATATATTTCTGGTATCGTCGGGACGACGGAGTTGAACAGCCAGTTTTTTCTTGTGGTGTACGTGGACGCGAACACATTCACACTCACCGATATCGACGGAAATGATATCGACTTTGCTGGAATGACAGCGTGGTCGTCCGGTGGTACCGCCGCACGGGTGTACGAAATCGCGTCGCCTTACACGGTGGCCGAAGCAAAGCGTATCAAGTATTGCGGTACCGCCGACCTCATGTATCTTTTCCATCCTGACCATGAACCGCGCGTCCTCGTTCGTTCGGGCGCGACTTCGTGGGCAATCAATACGTACACGCGGTATTCCGCGCAGTGGGAAATCACAGGCATCACGAAAGCAAATCCTGGGGTGGTGACAACCGCGACAGATCATGGGCTTGTGGAAGGCGATCGCGTTTACATCGCCCAAGTCATAGGGATGACGGAAGTGAATAAGCAAGAATATCTTGTCGGGACCGTGGGGTCCGCCACAACCTTCCAACTCAAAACCCTCGCGGGTGCTAGCGTCAACACGTCTTCATATGGGGCGTGGGTGGAAAAGGGCAAGGTCGCTCATGTGCGGGATGTCGGGCTAAATATTACGGGAATTACGCAAGCTGCTGCGGGGGTTGTGACGATCGCCGGGCATGGGTACAGCACGTATGATAAAATTTATGTTGCAGGAGTTGTCGGGATGACGGAAGTGAATGGGTTATTTTTCTGGGTTGAGAAGATTGACGCCAACACATTTTATTTGACTGATGAACTTGGGACCAGGCTCGACACCTCGGGATATACTGCGTACACATCGGGTGGAACTTCGCAATATATCCACGGACTTTTCACGAAGATCGGGGACTTCCCCACTTCCGGTGGGTTTTATGGTGGACGTATGGCAGTAGGTGGACCCGATAATGACCCCGACACTTTCTGGCTTTCTCGCGGTCCGGATTCCGAAACAGGGGAATCCGAGTTTGATGATTTCTCGATCGGCACGGAAGACACTGACGGTTGTATATTTTTAATCCCGGCCCTTAATTTCCAGGCTCATCGTATTCTCTGGTTCAGCGGTGTTCCAAATTTCATGGTCGTGGGAACCACGAGCGGGGTATACAAGGCGAACGGCGGCTCCGACGGGGCGGCCATTACTCCGACGAATATCGCGGTGACCCCGATGTCGTCTGTGGGCGTGGCCGACATGATGCCTTGCGTTGTGAATAATTTGACCTACTATGTGGAGCAGGGGGGTTTGACTCTCCGATCGTTCGGGTACAGTTTGCTGGAGGACTCCTACAAAGCGTATGACAAAAGTCTTTTGTCGGATGAAATCACGCAGGGCGGGATTGTCCAGATTGCGTATGCTAAAGGGCGACCGGAGATCATTTACGTTGTCCGTGCGGATGGGGTGTTGCTTTCTTGCACAATCCTCGAGTCTGATGACGTTGCGGGTTGGGGGCGGGTGCATATTGGCGGAGACGGGAAGGTACTTTCGGTTATCACAGAGCCCAAGAGTTCAGGGTTCGACCGGGTGGGCGTGTTTGTGGAGCGTACGATCAACGGCGCGACCAGGCGGTATGTGGAGTATCTCACAGAAGACCCTGTGATTCCTGACATCGCGGACGAGTTCACGGCTATCACGGCACGGGACGCAGACAAAGAACGGTTTGAGAAACTCGTCTTCGAGGAACAGAAGAAGTTTGTTCGGTTGGATAGTTCACTTGTTCGAGATACGACTCAAGTACCCACGCTCACGCTTGGCGCGAAGACCGGGGCTTCTGTCACTGCTACTGCCGGGTCTGCGGCGTTCACCGCGGATTCGGTAGGGCAGTACATTTTTGCGAAGTATCTTACGGGTGACGAGACAGGGATTGCAGAAATTATTGGGTACACGTCTACAACGGTCGTGACCGTGAAGATCCTCGAGGCGTTCGATTCGCTCACGTATGCGACACTCGCGTGGTACTTGACCGACCAGACGATTTCAGGACTCGGGCATCTTGAGGGGGAGACAGTCGGGGTTGTGACCGACGGCGCGGTGCATGGGGACTTAACTGTCGAGGACGGAGAAATCACGCTCGAATATCCCGCGCGGTATATCATCGTGGGGAAGAGGTATGTCGGACTTGGACGAACGCTTGACACCGAAATCCCCGGGATTCCTGGGACAGCCATAGGCCGTCGAAAATCCGTTGAGGCGATGTTTGTGAGGCTCCGTCACACGATGGGCGGGCGGTTTGGGACGCAAGGCTTCTATGATGACCAGAGTGCGGAGTTGCTTTTTCGTCGGGAAGGCAATAGCTTTTATGACCGTCCGCCTGTACTCTATTCGGGGCTCAAAGAACTTCCGAAAGTCAAAGACGGATATTCAAACGAAAAACATTTTTATTTCTTACAAGATCAACCACTTCCGATGACTATCCTCGCGATCGTGCCTTCGGTTGACATTGGGGAGGAGGAATAAGATGATCGGCGAACTCATAAAAGGCTACGGGCAGATGTACGCGGGCTACCATACGCGTGAGGCGATGTTTGGAGAGGCATCGCTTCTGGAGCAACAGGGTTCGCTTGCCCGGGATGACTATTATAAACAAGCCGCGCTTATCCGGGACGAAGGGCATCGGTTGCGTTCTAAGCAGACGATGGAGTACATCAGCTCGGGAGTGGAAGTGGTGGGGACTCCACTCCTTGTGCTGCGGGAAACTTTGAGTCGGTCATACGCGCGGGCGTATTCGTACGAGAAAACAGGTGAAGCGACCAAACAGCTCTACGACCGAAAGGCAACGATCATGCGTAAAGAAGGCAAAGCGGCGTTTGTTTCGAGCGTGCTTCAGGGCGCGGGTACAATCGCAGGAGGGTTTCTATAATGGCACGCGGGAAGATCACTGAGTATCAGCAAGGCGGGTTTTCGAAACAAGCGGTCGGGACTCCGGGTGTCGATCGGTTGGGGGAGATCATCGGGGAAGGGATTGCTTCGCTCGGTGGGGTGATAGCGCAGTACGAAGAGAAGCGTAACGCCCTTTCCGCCCAAAGCAAGTTTAATGACTTCCGGTTCCAGTACGAGAATATGAAAGCCCGGATGCAGGAGGATTACAAGAACGACCCTCTCAATTACGCTGATGCCGTGAACGCGGAGAAGCAGAAGCTCGTTGACGCGTTTAGCAAGAATATGTCCGGCGGGGAACTTAAAAAGTTCAAGCAGTACGAGATGAATTTTGCAGGACAAGAGATTGACAGTATCGTCGGATGGTCGGTCAAGCGGGAGCAGGAAATCAATGTCGATAAAGCCAAAGGCGGGTTCTACGACGTGGAGTACGCTTCCGAATCTGCGACTACGCCGGAGGAATTGAAGAAGCTCCTCGGTGACCCAAACAACATTGTCGAGGGAGAACAGTCAATCGAGAACGCCAAGAAGATGGCGTCGGCGATCCTCGACCCCGGGGTGATTAAAGAACTCGGCAACCGCACGACAAAGGCGGTTATTGAGAACCATTTGTCAGCAAGAATACGAGCGGATGCGACGGGAACTTACATCGATCTTATGGAGGGGAAGTACGACGATGTCATCAGTACCGAGCAATCGTTCAGCTTCCAGGACGAAGACGGGAAAGAGGTACTCATCCCGACTATTGTAGACGGGAAACGGGTATCGCAGAAAGAAGCGATCGCACATTATCGGAAAACGGGGGAGCATCTTGGGAAGTTCGATACCGTTGAAGAAGCAGACGCGATGGCGGAGAAGATACACCAACGTGTGGTTCCAGATCAGAAGGGCGGGTACATTCAGCGGCCAGTTTCGGGGTACTCAGGTAATATTGATATCACCAACCGTCCGATAATTCAGAGTCCGGGGATCGTGCGAAACAAAAACCTCCTCCGTCATTACACGGCGTCTGCTTATCAGGCGATGGTGTCTGATGGGTACCGCGAACAGTTCAAAAATTATGCAACCGCCGCTGTTGAGCTCGCTCAGATGGGGGATTTGATTCGCGACCGCAAGATGTCGGTCGGGGATGTTAATCGCAAAATCCAGTGGGCGGAGCTTAATAAAAACCGTGTAGACGTGAACGGCGAGAGGATTGTGACGGATAATTATCTCCGGGGGCTTTACGCCAACCGCGACAAAGCTCTGGGGCTCCGGCAAATTACGCAAGCGGAACTTACAGCGGATCAGCGTACGGCGGCGGAAAAGTTTGAATCTCGTTGGTTTGATTATCTCGCCGGGCGAAAGAAAAAGGCGAAGGCTCAGCCCTCTGACTATGACAATGTGATCGGTCTTTATGCGGATCTTGAGGAGTTGAATATCGAAGGTGTGATAGATGACACAGAATTTGAGAAAAAGAAACAGCTTCTCAATAACAAACTCAGGTCCGACATCAACCCAAAGGGCGTGAGTGCGTCCCTCAACGAAGCGCTTCAGAAAGCAGGCAATTATGGGTGGAATGATATGTGGGGGAATCCGAAGGATGTTTATTCTGTCGGCTATAACATCATCGACGACCATTTCAAGAAGAATCGTGGGGATTTGTCGGCGGAAGAAAAACTCCGGTATCGGCAACACGCGCTCATCGAGTACACACGCCGGATAAATGCATATCCGGAAGAAAAGCGGAACCCAGAAGATAAACAGCGGTTTGCTATTGCTATGCTTTATGGGAACGAAGCGTCCGGTGTGCCGGGGCTTTTCAAAGAGCTTGATGTATACCAGCACCCCGAAACCAAAACCCCGCTCAAATACGGGCAAATGACGATGTATAACAACATTCAAGTGGTGTGTCTTGGGGCGGACCCGAAGACAGGAGAGCTTATTTTTGGCACTCCAGATGAACTGAAAAAGAACGCGGGGAAGTAGCATGACTATTTTCAGAGTTGATCCGAATAACCCCGCTCCTCAAACAGACGAGGAAACCCTTTCTTCTTTGTCTCAAACGGAAACCGAATCTTTCGCTCGGATACCTACGGTTGACATATCCGCTTTTTCGCAGAAAAAAGACTGGTTTAAACTTACGGGGCAAGGATTTATGGAGAGCCTTGTCCAGCAAGGGCTTGACACCTTCGCCACGACGTTTATTCTCGCCGGACGGTTGGAGCAGGAAAAGAAGAAAGAAAAATACGGCCCCGATCCTTTTCTCATCGCGGAAATAGAGGGGCAAAAGTTTATGTACGATCCCGCGAAAGAGAACGTAATGATTCGTGTGGGGGAGAAGATACGGAATGTGGGGCTCGCGCTTCGGAAAAGGATCGCACTTGATGAAGCGAATCGAGTACAGCCGGAAGGCTTTGGGGAGGAAGTGCTTTCGGGTATAGGAAGTGGGGCGGGGTCAGTTTTAGGCCTTATTTTGAGTACCTTCGCAGGAGCCGCGGCGGGGACGGTAGTAGCCCCGGGTATCGGGACAGTGATTGGTGGTGTTGGCGTGGGGATGCTGTCTTCTGCTTTGAACGAAAAAACGATGATGGCGCAAGAACTTATGAAAGCGGGATATTCCGCGAGAGCGACGGAAAAGATTAGTAACTGGTACGGCGCAGTAGTAGGGGGTATTAACTACTTGAGCTTAGGGCAACTCGGGGGCTTTCTTCGGCCTACGCTATTTCGGGCGGCGAAAGGAGCCATAATGCGCCGAATTCTCGTTGGAGCGACAGAAGGGCTTTTAACCGAGGGCCCGACAGAGGCGTTACAACAGCGGATACAAACCGAAGTAGAGATTGCAACCAAACTCAAAGAGCGGAATTTCCAGGAGGATCTCACTGATGATCTTTTGGCTTTTGTTGTCGGGAGTGCGATAGGTTCTCCGATGGGCGCGGCGGGTCAACTTCGGCATCGCAGAGAAACGATCGACCGAATAGTCAAACAGACGGGGCTAAATCACAGTACTGTCGCGGGATTGGTGGATGAAGCGTTCCTTCGTGCAAACGAATCCGTGTATGACGTTCTTATTGACCACTATGACATCTCTGAGGATGTGGCGTGGATTGACCGGGCATTTAAGAAAATCGAAGGGAAGTCGGAGCTTGGCCCCATGCCTGAGCGCGTGGATGAGACGATGCCTGACGAGTATCGAGGTTACGAAGCCCTCTTGGAAGCAGTGCAGACAGACGAGAAAGCGAAGAGTCTCCCCAAAAAGATTGGCAAATTGCGGGACGACATTCGTGCGATGGAGGCGGTTCGCCAAGGACTTAAGGACGAGGATGCTCAAATCGCGCAGAAGAAACTCGACGAACTTGGCGCGGAGCTTGAGAAAACGAAGCAAGAAAACATCGAGCTTTTTGAAAAGAATCCGAAGCTGGTTGCGCTCTTGGCGGAAGGTGACGCGCTTATAGAAGAGCACAAGACCGCTGATCCTGCGCGAAAACTTGAGATCGAGCAACGGGTAGACGACATCAGTTTTGCGCTCCAGAACCCAGGGAGCGTGCAAGCGGCGGTCAAAGCAGCGGAAGCGAAAGTGGAGGCGTTGGAAGGGAAGGCACGGGAACAGTATGAGAAACTTGTGCAGTTGGAGTCCGGCCCCGCTCAAAAAGAGGCGAATAAGGTCGGCGGGGAACGCGCTCATCTCGAAGCCGAACTCACCAAAACGGTCGAAGCCGAACTCACCAAAACGGTTGAAGCCCTCCTCCGTGCCGAACGTCAGCTTGGTGGAATGGAAACTATTGCCGAACGGCTGAAAGGTAATGTCGCGCTTACATCTGGGCAAGTCCGTATTGCGATGCGTCAACAACTGAGACAGATTCTTAATGCTTATGTGGCGGGCAGAAAGTTCTCCGAGCAAGATTTGAAGTCCATCCAGAAAGCCTTCAGAGTCTTGCTCAAAGGCAGCAGTCTTTCCCGTCGTTCCGCGGTGTCGATGCTTCGCTCTGTTCTCACCATCCGTGCACCCGAGCAATTTAACGAGAAGATCGGGGTTATCGTCGGCCACATCAATTCAATTATTCGTTCCGAGACGGTGGGGGAGTATCAGAACCTTGGCAAAGAGATACTCGACCAGATGAAGACCTCGAAAGGTAAAGTGACTCCCGAAGCACAAGTGCTTGCCGAACATCTTCGGCGCGTCTTCCGCGGCCAAGTCCCCCAAGTGTATGAAGGCGGCGAGGGGAATGTCACCGACCTTGTGAACGCTCAAGTGGAGCAAGCGGTCTACGACCTCGCAAACTCCGAAGACGATGTGGTGGCGGCCAAACACGCGCTCGAAATCCTGCGTGGATACTACGAGAACAAACTTCAGAAGTTTCAGGATTTCAAGAAGGCACAGAAGGAAACGTACGCACGGATTGCGGGTGTGCTTGAGAAGCAAGTCACGAAGGACGTGAAGTTCGACGAACTCAAGGCGGCGTTTGACAGCACCCGTCAGAAGGACAAACGGAAAAATATGTATCGAATGACTCCTTACGATACCGCGGTTATGTCAATATTGAACGAGTTAGACAATGCGTCGGGCGCTAAGAATATGGAAGGCCCACTTGTGAAAGAGTTTGATTCTAACAGGTCATTCCAAACAATGGTTGTCCTTCGACATCAAGCGAAAGAATGGGTTGAGGGGAAAATGCTTGAAGCGTACGGTCCTCAAGCGCTCAAACTTTGGCTAAACACGCGCACCAAAGATTTTTTGGACGTGCCATTCGCGCCGCTTGAAGAAGGGGGCGATCCCCGCTCTGTTAATGTCTCAAAAGCCGGAGCGATGTCGCTTTATCTTATGACCAAGATGCCGGGTGTCTACAATGAGCTGCTCCGCATGGGAGTAGACGAGGCGTGGCTTGAGCAGTTCAAGAATGGGGATAATGTCGGATTCACGAAAGAGGACTACAAGTACATGGCTTTCCAGAGGGAAGCTCTTGACTGGATGGCGGAAAAGATCGCACCTGTCTACGAGCGTCTGACCGGAAAACCTTTCCGTCGGGTGGATAACTATTTTATGACTGTGCGGTATTTGTTCCGCAGTCTTGAGGCGGGCGGGGTCGCAGACACGACTCCTGTGATCGATGAAATGCTTTCAGGAGATTTCGACAGGCTCGACCCGACGGATGTGGATTCGCTCAAACCCCGGACAAAGAGCAAAGCTCTTTTTGACATCCCGGATATATTTGAAGCAATGTCCTTTTATATGCAGGACATGGTCCATTTTGTGGCGTTCGCTGATCAAGCGGTTAAGTATCGGGAGGTATTTGGGAACCAACGTGTGCGAAAAATTTTATCCGAACGGCTTCCGAAAGGGTTCCTCGCAGTGATCGATGACCACATTAAAATGCTTGTATCGGGGAGTGTGGATAGAAGTTCTGACAGGCGCGCGATGGGATGGGCGTTTAAGCTCCTTGGAAACTACGCTCGTAATCAGATATCGACACCTAAGAATTTTTTGAGGCAGATTACTGGAGTGGCTGCGGCTATGGACTTGGACGGAGCAAGTCCGGCAAAGCTCGCGGAAGCGATATGGGATCTTCCTCGGGCTATTAAGTCAGGGGAGTTGAAACAACTTACCGATACGTCGTATATGCAAGAGCGTCTTGCTGGACTTTACGAAATGGCGGTCTTGTATGTCCAAGAAATGACAAGGACAGGAGATTGGCAAAAACGGCCATTCAATAACCCGTGGTGGACGAATAAACAGATACACGATTTCTTTACTTCAGCTCCCCGGTACGGTGACCGCATGGCATCGATCGCAGTGGGGTGGATGATTTATCGGGATCGGATGTCGAGGACTTTGACTCCGAGGGATGTGCAGAAAATCGCGGAGATACGCGCGAATCAACCAAAATTATCCGACGAAGAGGCTCATGCGGTTTACGCTGTTCAAGAAGGAATAGATGCGATAGATGCAACACAACAATCCATGGATTCAGGGAAACTTCCGATTGTCGCGAGTAGGTCCGACCTGCCGTCTCGGCTGCTTACCCTTTTTCAAAGAGCGACGATGCAGTATTTTGACAGGTATATGAATGCTCACCGAATGTACGCCGCAAAACGGATATCTACTAAACAATTTATTCGCTCAATGCTTGTGTACCACGTGTATATCCCGATTCTTGAGGTGGCAGTTACCGCGGGTGACTGGGAGCCGTGGGAAACGGCGTTAGCCATGATCGCAGGCCCTTTTTCATACCACGTCATTATCGGGCAGGCGGTACGGGCTATGATTGCTGGACTGATAGAGGGGATTTCTGATAATGAGGCTGATTTGCCGTTCTATCTCAAAGATGTGTCTAACACGCATCTTATTGGTTCAATGACGCGAGATGTCATCCGATTTGGGAAAGAGATAGCGAAAGCGTTGGATGAGACTATCAACAACGGCCCGGATTTTGAAACCATGTGGAGTGCGGCGAAAGCGGGGGCAAAGGTAGCGGAAATAAAAATGCCTTACCCGACAGGGTATTTAGCTCGCGCTGCCGAGGGGGTATATGATGTATTTATGCAAGGGCCGGAGGAGATGATGAACTCGATTAAGAAAATCGCCGGATGGCCAGAATCCCGAACGAAGTCGGAGGAATAGTTGACAATGAGTCAGAGTAATTCTATCATTCATCACGGAGGTAGCTTATGTCAGTAACCGAAATGTACGAACCAGTTCTTCTTGAAACCGACGGTGCCGAGACGGATTTTGATTTTGATTTCTCAGTCTTCGATGACACCGATCTTGTGGTCGCTCTCATCGACCCCGACACACTCGAAGTGCTCGACGAACCCGAGCTTGGGGTTGATTACACGGTGATGCTCAACACGTCCACAGTCGGAGGGACTGTGGTGTTTGGGACCGCGCCTGCTGATGGGCAACTTGTGTCTATTCGTCGAGACATCCCGACGACCCAAGGGACGGACATTCCCTCGGGTGGGCTTTTTCGGGAGTCCCAGATCGAGAACGCGCTCGACAAAATGGTGCTGCTCATCCAGCAACTTGAAGAGCGGGTGGATAGGACGTTATTACAGAACCCGTATCAGACGACTACGGAGCTTGCTCTGCCTGTGGCTGAAGCGGATACAGTTCTCGGATGGAACACAGCAGGAGACGCGTTGGAGAACAAGGCACCGAATACCGAGGCGTATCTTACGAAAGCGTCCCAAGCACTTGCAGAGGCGGGGACGGACGACGCAAACTACATGACACCGCTCAAAACCAAACAAGCGATTGACGCGCAAGTTCCGGATTTGATTGCGGCGTACAAGGTTCGTGTTGGGACAGGAACGATCGTGACCGGTGAGCTGGATATCGATGCATCACTCTACGATGTTGTGAACGTCACGGTTGACGATGACTTCGAGCTTCAGCTTCCCACGAACGGCGATGATGGGGACAGAATTGAAATCCGTCTCACGCAGGACGATTCTGGGAATCACGTCATCACGCTTGCTTCAGGATTCCAGCTGGCTTCCGAGCTTGCGGAGGATGGGATTGTATTGTCAACAGCGGCGAGTGCTTTGGACAAACTAGGTCTTAGCCGGGTCGGGAGCGTATGGATGATCGACGCTTTCACGACCGATTATGCGGAGGAAGCATGAAGAAAAAACTTCTCGCGGGCTTTCTAGCCCTCCTGATGCTCGGAGCCACTATCGCGGCCGATCAGTACGACGTTCTGTTCGTGAAGTGCAACGGCACTGCCGACGAGTTTGTTGACAGCTCCACCGCTCAAGCCGCCAAAGACATCACCGCCAACGGCAATGCTACGCAGTTGACGATTCCTACGGCGTTTGCGGGGAAACAGACGGCGGGGTTCTTCAACGGGACGACGGATTATGTGGATACCGCTGACTCCGCAAACTTTGCTTTTGGCACTGGCGCATTTGAGATTGAGTTCTATTTCTGCACGAATATTGCCGCAACAGCACAAACCTTGATTGACAACAGGAACGCCACGGCAGACACAGACGCTTGGCTTGTGAATATCATCAATTCGACCGGGAATAAACTCTGCTTCACAACGGCAACAACGGCACGGATTACAGGCACGACCACGCTTGCGATTAACACATGGTATAAGGCCAAGCTCGTAGGTAATGGCGGGGCTGATGGCTCAAGAACCGTGATTATGTATCTCGCTACGGCTGACGGGGATTACGCTCAAGAGGGTTCTACCTACACCGCCAATTACAACTTTGCAAAAGAGAAGTTGCGGATTGGCTCTATCAAAGCGGCGGCGGGAACTTACATGAACGGTTGGATGAAGAATGTCAAACTCACCAAAGCCTCCACCACCATCCTCGACATGAGGTTCGACAGTCCTGCGACGAGTCCTTTGGCTCCTGCGATTTGGTATAACGGGACAAATTCATACCACAACATACCAGATTATGATGACCTGACCCCCGCATCAGCGTACACGATGCAGTTGTTTGTGAATTTCTCGTCGATATCCGCAAATTCCCCATTTTTATACCATATAACGGATGTAAACAACTACTGGGCGTTTTTGTGGGAAACAAGCAACAAAATAAAATTTCTTCAAAGAACGAGTAGCACTTTTGATATTGCCAACGAGTGGAGCTTTACCCCTATAGTGAATCGGTGGTATCACATAGCATTAACTAAGAATGGGAATGATTATATTGTTTATGTGAATGGAGTTGGGCTGGGAACTCAAACAGACACGACAGCAATAATTAACCAATCTTTTGCTGGAAGGGTTGGAAGTGGCCGTGATTCTGGTGGGTCGGCAATATGGTTAAGCGGATATGTTCGTGAAGTTATGTTGAGCAAGGAAGTTCTTTATACTGGTAACTTCACCCCTTCTCAAAGTGGTTATTCTGTCAACGCAAATACCGCTTATTATTTTAAAGGGAATGAAAATAACGGAACGACTGGAGCAGATTCAATTCTAGATTACTCTGGAAACAGCAGAAACTCCACACTATATGGGGCTTGTACTATCAAATACACCGAGGACTACCGCTCCTGCATCTTCAAGGACGAGACGGGGAAATTCCCATACCCGCAAGGCTCCGCAAAAGTGGACTTCTTCTCGGCGTTTGGGAGTGGGGTGTATTGGGGTGATGCTAGCGCAAGTTGTATGCTTAAAATTCCAGACTCTGCGGATTGGGATTGGCCTGCCGAATATACCGTTGAGTTTTTTGTTCGTTCCAATAATAAAGCTGATATAAGTCAAAGATACATCGCAAGAACTAATGGTGCGGATGGAACGGCATTTGATATTCATACAGACGGAACAAATATTGGACTAATTCATAATGTTAATACGACAATTGCAACGACAACATTAGCCGCAATCAACTTTCAGAACTTTACTTGGTATCACATTGCCGCCTCACGAGATGGTTCTAATGATGTCCGATTATTTTTAAATGGGACGCAGATAGCTACTGGGAATAGCGCAACCGACTTGACTTTTGCCACTCAACTTGCAATTGCGGGAAGGGCTTATAATGCTTCGGATGAGGGTGAAGTGAATGGTTTGATGGACAACATCCGCATCTCCAAAGGAATCGCACGGTATACGACTACGTTTAATCCGCCAGAGGATGTTCCCAAAACAGGATCAACCTGCAAGAAGGCATCTTCTTGGTGGTACTTTTTCTAACGAGGAGGATTTATGGCAAGATTTTTTAAACGCACAGGATCAGAAGTTGTAGAAATCATATCTGAGGAACGCACAGCATCCCCGAATATCTGGTGGAGTCCTGAACAGCTCACGATTCACGGGTTCAAAGAAGTCTCGTCCCTGGAGAAACAAGCGGAGATCGACGTGACTGCGGAGAAAGAAAAACTGATCTCCGCCAAGATCAGAGAACAGGCGATATCCGCTCTCAAAACTGAAGGAAAACTCGATCAATCGGGGGAGATCCCTAAGAAGAAGATGTAAGGAGGGATTTGTGGAACGCAGGCAGGATGACGTCCGTATTGATGTTTTGGTTGAGCGTATAAACAATTTCATTGATGGGCGATACGCCGATGACCAGAAACATTCTGAGGAGTGGAGGAACAAGTTCTGCCAGAAACTCGATAAGGCTATGGATAAGATTGATAAACTTCCATGCCCTCAAAGGATTGAGCAGACCAAGGGGATTAAGACGCAGTTAAAAGCTCTCTGGGCCTGCGTCTCCGCTATTCTTTTGGGAATCATTGCGGAGTGGGTGAAGCAGAAGTGAGGTGTGTATGGGCAACGCTATCGAGTACGAGTGCAAAGAATGCCATTACTGGGACGCAATTCACGGAATTAACGGATTTTTCATAACACAGGAACAATTTAAGAAATGCTCTCATTGCGCAAAACCAACGAAAGATAGAATGGGTGGGCATGGAATATACCCTCCGAACGATGGAGGAATAACTATAGAGGAGGAATGCATGTTCAAATTCGCTGGGAAGGAAGCGTTAGATGGAGTGAAGGAAAAATTAGCAAAGATGCTTTCAGGCATTGACCCTGAGAAAATCAACGCAGGAATCTCTTCTTTGGGTGAGAAAATCCCTATCCTTGGGGTATTTGTTAAAGGTTATAATGCCATGAGTCCTGAAGAGCAGGGGGAATTCGCCAAGAATATCATGATCGCCGGGGCAAAGGCGGCGGCGAAGTTATGAAACTCGCTGACGCTATCGCTCCGGGAGATTGGCTCCTCTTCTATCCAAAGCCTAACCAATGGCTTGGGAGAGTAATTAAGACGCTCACTTTCAGCAAAGTATCCCACGCCGCTCTTTGCGTAGGGCCGGAAGAACTCTTCCAGATTGACGGCGCAAAAACGGAGTATGTCCCGTCATCGAAATACGACAATAGACATATCGCCATCATCCGAGTTCGTGGGCTTCAGGGAAAAGACCTCAAACCAGAGTGTGATAAATACCGTGATGCGTTTTATAGCTATTGGGATATCGCCACCAATGCAATATTCTTCTGGCTCGCCGCCCCGATTAGAAGGAAAGCGGTCGGTTATCTCGGTACCAAGAGGTTTATGGTCTGCTCCGAGCTTGTGTCCCGGATCACCTTCTGTCTCACTGGACGGGAAGAATTGAGGGATTACGGGGGTCTTACTCCGGAGGATCTACGGGAGATTGCAAAAGAATACCCAGACGAGTATACCTTTAAGCCGGAGTACGACGGGACATATACTCAGTCAAAACCTTAATCGCTTCGTCTGCGCTATAGCAAACGGCTGTGGCATAGCCAAGATCGAAGGCTTGGTCGAGGAACCGCCGTTGTTGCTCACTCACCACGCCCTTCGGGTTTTTGAACTCAATGAAGAGGCCATGGTACTCACCTCTGGGTTCGTAGATCGTAAGGTCAGGGGTGCCTTTCCTGTAGCCCATCCGCCTCATCTTCATCGCCATCCCCGCCGACATGATGAACCCGGCAGGGCTGATGGTGTAGAGGAGTTCGGGGTGCATGAGTTCGAGATACCGGATGAACGCTGATTGGATGGCATATTCGTTCTTCATGATATCCTCCCCATGTATTTCGGATCCCCACGCATAATACTATACGACTTGTGAGACTTATCCCGGCAAATTGCTTTTAGAAACCCATCTGAGCGGAAAAACATCTTCATCGGTTTGGAGCAGAACTGACAAGTCAGAGGGGACACGGATCGCCATTTCTGTATGCACGGGTCTTTGGCGTGGATAGAAACCATGCAGTCAATCTCTTCACAGACGTAGATCATCCCTTTCCTGGTGAATATCTCCCTCATCCGTTTGTCGCAGAGCGGGCAGTAGGGCGCCCCGATCATGATGATCTTGTGGTTGTTCATTTCCGATACCTCTCTGCTGACTCACATTCAGCGTTTACGGGGCAACCCTTTGCCCAGGTTGGGACACGACACACAATCGAACGGACTTCCTCACAGGAGCCGCTCTTGCTCTCCACGACCAGTTCGTCGTGAACGGTGAAGAGTATCCGGTATCCCGCCCGCAAAAGACCGAACATCCCCGCGACCATGAGATCCCGGGCGGTGGCTTGGACTGCGTTCTCCACAAGTTTACCACCCCAGATCTGTTCGCGCTCGTATTTGTTTGTGATGGAGTTGACGGCCATGAAAGACACCGACCCTTCGGCGTCTACGCGTGGGTGGTGGTAGACGATGGTTCTTCCCGCCGGTAACCGCAGGCGCATGAAATCGCCGTCGATGAAGAACTTTAGCAACCCGACCTTGTGTGGTTTCCCAGATACGATCGTCTGGCGGGCGGCGTCTTCCATCGCGTACCAGAAGCGCGGCACCTTTGAGAACATCTTTCGGTACGTCCCGACTGCGCGTTCGGCAAGCGCCGGCGTGATGGCCACTTCATACTTGGCGCAGGTGTCGATAAACTTCTGAACGCCCATGCCGAATCCGCATCCAAGCACTGTCTGTTTCCCGAGTTGTCTGGTCGCGGTGGGGGATATCTGTTTTGCCATCCGGACGTAGATGTCATCGACCGAAGGGTCTGCGTCCTTCTCCGCAAAGGCTTTCAGCCCCTTCTCTTCCCCCGCGAGCCACATCACAACCCGCGCTTCAATGGCCGCGAAGTCTGTGATGAACATTTTGTGGCCCGGCGTGGGGATTAGCATCCCACGGATGCAAGAGGAGAGGGTGGGCAGGACGTCGTACACGGACGCAAACGCTTCCGGGGACGTTTTCAAAACTCCAACGGCAGCGTTGATTGCTTCTGGCTTGATCGTGGCTTTGACGAGGTTTTGAATTTGGACAAGTTTACCGGACCACCTACCCGTAGACGCCCCGTGGTAGACAAGGAGATCACGTATCCGTCCATCGGGAGAAGTTGCCGCAAGGAAAGCAGAATATTTTGCGTTGC
>Ga0172371_10006373_pt1 | contig 17193 bp, 23 predicted proteins | sample Lak12m_FD_114543 | JGI IMG/M metagenome (GOLD analysis project Ga0172371, IMG submission 114543) | Freshwater microbial communities from Kabuno Bay, South-Kivu, Congo - kab_022012_12m | ecosystem: Environmental > Aquatic > Freshwater > Lake | place: Democratic Republic of the Congo: South-Kivu...
GTATATTGATACACCAATAAACAATCCTAAAATTAAAACGATAAAAGCAATAATAATATAATATTTTTTCATTTTGTTTTCTCCTCTTTTATATTATAAAATAAATATCATAATTTGAAAAAAATTTTAAAAATTTAATTCATATTTTAAATTTCCACAATCCCAGATTCTATCAAAAGAATTTAATTGCATGTTTTCCCATTCTGTTAAATTTTTATCAAAAAAATCGAGTTTTTCTTCTAAAATATTTTTTCTGAAATTAAATCTATGAATTCTTTGACCATTGTTTTTGTCTATATACCAATAATTAGGATTACCATTAGATATCTTTTTAAATCCAAGTTTTTCATATAAGTTATCTTTTGAAAAAGTCCATCTTCTATCAGCAAAACTAATTATTTTATCTGGTTTATATATTTTAACAAAATATTTTAACATTTTAGATGCCAATCCGATTATTTGACATGATGTAGCAAATCGTATCAATTCAAATTCATTTTCATTTATAGATCCAAGTGCAATTCGTAAAGAACCAAAAGTCATTACACCAACTAACTGATCATTATAAAACGCTCCCAATTTAATTTTTAATTTATCTTCACCCTGAATGTGAAATTCATTCAAAAATTTATTTTTTTCTTTTGGTGAAATTTCTCGAATATCACATTTTCTGGCATAGATCTTATCACTTTCATTTATCAATAAATTCTTCAATTTACTTTTTACTATATCATTCTTAAAAATCCATTCGTCTTCAAAAATATGAATTAAATGAATTCCAAGTTCTTCACATTTTTTTGTTTTGTTTAAATGATATATTTGATCTTTATTGCCATTTATTTCTGAATGATGATATATTCCATTAAATTCGATTGCTATTTTCTTTGATGGAAAATAAATATCTAATTCTTTTGGTTTTATAATAGTTCTGTCGTTTTCAATAATTTCTACAGTTTTTGGATACTTTCTTTTTGTTCATTGGTGAGATTTATTTTATTCTTACTTATTTTACTTCTTATTTCATCCGATTGAGATGCAAATTCTTCTCCAAATTTTCTTTTATTTGTTTGTTTTCTCTTATTTAAAATTTCATTCTTATCATGATCTGATTTAGAATAATATTTTTCAGAAATATTTTGTGATCTTTGTTGTTTTCTTTCGATTGAAAGATTTAATATTGATTCTCTATTTCTTTTTGCTCCGAGTAAAGAACCACATTTCAAAGAACAGGCATCTCTATAACCAAATTCAATACTTATAAATTTTGTTTTATTTCCACAAATCTCACAAGATTTCTTTTTTCCTATGAACTGAAGATAATATTCTTCGGAAGAAATCTTGTGAGATTTATATATGTGAGATGTTAATCCCTTAAAATTTTTAACTTCTTTTTTACAAATCTCACATTTCATTCTACATTATTTATATTTCGAATGTTGCACCAGTTGGTAAAATATTAAAGTCTAATTGTATAAATTCTGCTGTTTTAGCTGGTTGAATGAAAATAGTTCCTTTTAAAATATTTCTATCAATAATATCCGGAGTATTATTTGTTTCATCCATAACAACTTTAAAAATATACAACCCTTGCTTCTGTCTCACATCTTCCATATATGGATTCACAATATTTAAGAATCTTGTTCTTGTTTTTGATGTATTTTGTTCAAATATCAAATATCTTGAAGTTGATGCAAAGAATTTCTTCAATCTAATTAATAATCTTCTTACATTAATTCTATCTAATGCACTTGGTAATGCTTGTAATGTTTTTTGACCCCACACCACGAATCCTTCTGCTGGGAACCATGCGATTGGATTAACTCTACCATCATATAATGTATCTCTATCAGATTGTTTAAGAATATTATATACATCAACAACAGTTGCTAATCCACCTCTATTTAGACCTGCTGGAGCAAACCATTCATATCCAACTTTATCATTGAATGAAAATGCACTTGCAACCGAAACAGATGCAGGAACCCAAATGTATTTATTTAAATCCGAATCCAATATTTTTGTCCATGGATAATATGTGGCCGAATAGTTAGAATCGATTGTACTTACATCCTCAATAACGGTTGCTAAAGTAGTTGTAGTAAGTGGAGAACTATCAAATGGATAAAATACATCACCTCTTGTTTCAACCATATCAATTGCTCTTGTTACTAATGAAGAGTGTAATGATTTAATAACACCAGGAGTGAATAATAAATTAATATCATAAACATCTTGATTTTCCAATAATGTTAATGCTCTATTATATGCTCTATATCCTTCAGATGTGGCTGAACTCATATCAAATCCCATTGAATTGGCTGCAATAATATCAGAACCTAAATATTTTGGTTTTGCTGGATCCATGCCGCTAAATCCGCCTTGGAAAGGAATAATAAATTTTCTTGCTGTTAATGGAGTTGTATCTGTTGCAAATGAATTTCCACCGTAGCCAGATGCACTTACATGTACTGTTTCGTTATCTAAGTTAAAATCGGCATTCAATCCAGCAGCCGCAGTGCTTAAAAGAGGTTTTAAATATTCTTTATTATCAGTATTGATAAAGTCAAAATTAAATCCATAAAAAATCTTTTCATTGTATTCGCTATTATATTCTTGTGTTTTAACAAGAGAAGCAGTTGGAAAATAATATCCAGAAACAACTGCAGGCTCTTTTATTGCTCTAAATCCCCAAGGATTTAATGAAGCAGCAATTGATTTTGATTTAACATCTGCAGTTACTTCAACAATAATATAATTACTTTTATTTGAATAATCACCAGTATAAATTAGTTTTCCATTAGAATAAGTTGGGTATTTATCTCCAATAACTCTTTCAATATAATTTGGAGAATCAGGATCCAAATTTACATTGTTAAATTGTTCTAAAACTTTTAAGCTACGATCATTGTCAGAAATTTCTCTAACCATGATTGAAAATGTTCCATAATCAGTTCCTGCAATTTCTGATCCTTTTTTTACATTTAGAATAGAAACTTTAATGTTTTCATTAATATATTCACCATGTGAAATACTTCTAAATCTGAATAGGTTTGTTGCTAAACCACCAACTAATTGAGAAGTGATCCAAGGAGTGTATGCTGGTGCATATTCAGAACCAGAAAAATTCATATCACTTGTAACAACAAGTTTAATTGAACCAGAAAGATTAACCGATCCACTTGTTAATATCGATGAATTATAATTTGAAAATAATGAATATAGATATGCATGCTGACTTGATTTTGGTGATTTTCCAAAAATCTTTCCATAATAATTTGCATTTGAATAAAAAGGTGAAATCGTTGCACTTGATGATACCCCACCTGATCCAGAAAGAATCAAACTTCCTGTTAATGTCGTAAAATCAGCATAATCATTGCTTCCATCCAACGAACTTAATGTAAATGTTCCACCATCATATGTGGTAGTTGTATGATGAAGAATACCAACTACTCTTTCACCAACACTTGAACTTACAATAATCGCCCCAACATCTGTATGATTATATCCATCTAATCCCAATACTCTGGTTACTGTCATCGAAGAAGCATTCTTCAAATAATTTCTTACGGTGTATGGTACATATGAATTACCATCTGATGGTCCAAATTTTATGTTATAATCTTCGACCGATGTTATTGTTGTTGGGACAAATGCTTCACCTTTTGGTGTTGGACCAATAACTGCAGCTCCTATTTCATTAATACCACGTGGTAAATATGATTGGTCATTTTCGTTTGTAAAAACTGCAGGTGATACCATGCGTTCTGCCATTTTGTTCTCCTTATTTTAATTTTTTTATTAATTGATCTCACAGTTCTTCTTGAAATATATATCCTGAATTTTAACTTTTTTTAGATTTATTTCAACTATTTTTATTAAAAATTCCAGATTTAATATCGATTTCTCCATCACCATATTTCAAATTTAATTCATTAGCTAATTTTTCATTAGCTTGAAATAATATTTGCATTTCTTTTTCTAATTGTGATTCTCTTTCGTTTAATTCATCCCATTTTTTTTTAATCGGGATTTTCTCTAATTTTAACTGTCCAAATTCAATAATTTTATTATTGTATTCATCTTGTAGATTCTTAATTTTATCAATCTCATCTTGTGTTAACTTAATTTGTTCCATATGTTTTATTTGATTAGATTTTGAATTTTCCCACAACTTCGATTTCATCGGTGGCAGGATTTATAACATAATTAAATAAATCGGGATCAAACGTCATAATGATATCATCTCCCGATTCAGAAAAGTTTATTCCTTGAGGATCCATAAATTGACCATTTAAATAAAAATTAAAATCATTTTTGGTTGTCATTGGTAGAGGAAATGGTGCTCGTGCAAATGCCTGTCCTTGAAAAACAACATTCGTACTAGAAATGACATCCGCTGTTCGAGTAATACTAAGTTTTAAATAATCTAAGATAGATGTACTATAATTATAGACATTACTCATTAACAAATCTGAATGTAAAATATCTTCTGTTGTTAATCCTCCTGCAGGTAAATTATATGCATTCTCATTAACATTGAATGTTAGTTCTACTTTATTTAATGAAAATGATTTTTGAGATTTTTCGGCAATTTCTTTTTGAAGAACATCTGATATTAAATAACCATGAAGAATCAAACGAAATGATGTCTTAACGGCTCTATCTTGTCCTTCTTGTATTTCAACCGTTTGATCAAATGATGGCGCGGATGCGTAAAACTTAAATCTTTCATCCCCCCAATACGAGCCTTCCGCATAAGTAAATGCTTCAGATAATTTATTCATTTGTGAGATATAATCTGTCCACATAACGAAATTATATGTAATAGTAATATAATCTGGTACTACAACATTTAAAAATTCCATCTGTGGTTTAGCGTTTGAAAGAACAGAGAAAAGATCATAATTATTTCTTTCAGTATATTTCGAAGAAAATGTTTTGAAAATCTGAGGATTCATTGGAACCAAGTTTCGGCCTAAATTCCTATTTTTTTCATGACCTGATCGATTATACATAATTAATGGAACCATCAATTTATTTTTCTGATCTCTGAAAAATCCATCTTTCTGTGTTGATTTCCATTTATCTGGAGAGCCAAAAATAACTGGTACATTAATCATTTTGCCATTTTCTTCAACTCTTGGTATAATTACATTATCTATGAAATATTTTATAATTTCATCGTGCTTATAAAGATCAAGATTTTTATTAGATAAAGTATCATCACTTCTCTTTGTTTGAAGAGAGCGGTTTTCTTTTTTATTTAGATTGTCCTCGTTTTTAGCTTCGGTGGTTCTTAATACTTTATAGCTATTTGTCATCTTTATTCATCCCCAAATCTTGTTTCTTCAATATTCGGTCTATTTCTTCTTGTCATATGAGCTAGATAAATTTCTGATACATTCCATCCAAATTTAATATCAAGAGATTTATTTGTATCCGGATTGCGTTTCATAAAAAGTTGATTTTCGATTAGATGATCAATTTCCCAATAATGATTGTTCCATTCAATTAAATCACCTGCTTCAATTAAAACATTTCTATCTTTTAAATCATCACGTAAAAATGCAAATTTTATTTGCTGACCATAATCATATCCAAATTCACTATAATCAGATGATTGATCATCAGATTTTAATAAACATGGGATTCTAATAGGTTGATAATATGATTTAGAATCTGATTCACCATATAAATTAGATTTGGTTTCTTCATTTACTAATTTAAAAACATCAACTTCAATAGAGATTATATCATGAATTAATTCTCTATTTATGTTTCTAAAAAAAGATATATCTTTACCCGATCCGAATAATCCCATTTTCTTATGCTATATAAATTGGAAGAGGAATCTTCGATAAAACATTTTGAAGATGTTCTGCTTCATTCATTTGATTTTCCATTGATTTTACTCTTAATGTTTCTTCTAACATTCTTTTTAATTTATCAATAAGATCTAATTTTAATGTATCTGCATTACCTCTTAATGTATCTCCATCTAGAATAACTTCCGCATCAGGAACTGGAATATTTGAGTATTTTCCTCTAATATTTCCTAATGTTTGCATTACATTAGCATGTGCATAATTTCTTATCCATTGTCTTCCGGGTTCATTTATCAATCTATATGTGAGTTTTTGATAATTAACATCAGAAAAATCAGACATACTTTGTGTTGGAGTATTTATGCCATCATTGAAGAATACATTATCTCTTTCTTCTGATAAAACATAATCAAAATAAAGAGGAAAACTTCTCTGTGGAATAGGAAATATTTTTAAGATATTATTATTAAGTTCAAATGAATATGCCGACTTTCTTATATTCATACTCATTTCTAATTGTTGAATCCTTAATAAATCAGAATAGATTGGTGTCATTACATAATTAGTTGCATTTGGGTACCAACCAAATTCGTTTGCAATATTTTGTAATCCACCACCCATTCCAGAATATGGATCATAAAATTGCATTGCTGCTGGATATTGATAATGATGAATTCTAACAATATCTGCACCATCTGGAAGAATGGAACTTAAATCATAATTTTGAACACTTCCTGTTATTCTCAGTGATGATGAATACCAAGTAGCATCGCCTTTAGCTCCTACAATTGTTCCATATTTTTTAGAAAGAGATATTACTTTCTTTAAATTTCCTGCTATTGGGCGATTTTGAATGGTTGTATCAAGAGATTGTCCTTGTAGATAGTGTAAGTTATTAATGATATTATAATAGTTAACTTGAGCCCCATATTCATTAACGGCTTCTTCAAATGCAGCATAAAAATTTATATCATACAGTTCAATTTCAACTGTTGGATATCCCAATTTTCTTCCTGACCAAATTGCAAATTTTGGTGCATCAATTATAAAATTATTATCATTATCATAAAATCCAAAAGGAGTATTTCCCTGAACTGGTCTCGGGCTCTCATCCCAAACTTTTGCGTCTGCCATGCTATTTTATTTTTTTATAGTTGTTCATCCAATGGAATGCCTTCTGTATCTCCTTCTCCGTATTCCTCTTGTTGATTGTTCATTAATTGATTTTGTCTATTAAAGAATCTATTCTCTATTTCATCTTGATATTTATATTGAAATGTAGAATATTCGATCTTTTTTTGATATGCTTTTCCAGCGATTCCAGTTCCAACAAAAGTTGCTCCAGAACCAACACATGCAGCAACACCCAACAAGTCAATATCTGCTGCATTACCTGTTACGAGATTGTAAATGATATAAAATATAATTCCAACAATAAATAAACATCCGGTTATAACAGCGATTAAACTTAATAATCTCATTAAACTTTCAACTGTATCGTTTTCTAAATATTTTCCAATTAATTTAAAAAGATTTCGCAGTGGACTGAATAAAAAACCAAGCATCTTTTTCTCCTATATGTTTTGATTATTCTCTATTTATATGTTCATACCATGAGCCTTTATATGAAATAGTATTCGACGCCGCACCAGAAGTAATCTGAAAATAATATGTTGTATTTTGTTTTAAGATTATTTCTTCATCTCTTGTTATATTTCCTATTCTTTTATTTGCTCCAGCAGAATATGAATCGATTGTTGATCCAGTGTTAACAGCAGTCGCATTATATAATAATGTTAATCCACTTGTATTTGAGCTATTTCTGTCATTATTTATTGGAGTTATCGATGATCCACCTGTAATTCCCGACGCACTTTCGCAAAATTTGATTGTGACTTTATCTGTTCCCTGGGCAGTAAATGTCATATGTGCCCAAGAAGTTGAATCGGGAGTTGTTATGAAAAAACTTGCTGTAGCGCTGGATCCTAATATTTCATATCCACTTACAAAGTAATGACTTCCTCTATGAATTTCATGATGTGAATAATCAATTGTTTCAAGAGCCCAAGTTATCGAATCAAGTTCGGCGATTCTATTATTATCATCTGTTATATAAAATCTATCATGATAATTCATTTTTATTCCTTTCTTTTTTTAAATTTCATATCCACGAACAAAAATACATATTGAAACAGGCGATGTAGACCATTAGTTTCTCTTAAATAAATTTACTTAAATAGTCAGCTAAATTCTCAGCCAATCTGATTTTATTTTCAAAATAATTCTGCATATCATTTTCGTTTGTTAAAAAACAAACTTCAATCAGAATATTTTCACATGGGACAGTCATCCAGAATAATTTTTTTCGTGGAGTATAACTTTCTGGTTTTACTCCTCTATTTTTAATTCCTAATGAAGTTGAAATAATATAACAAATTCCTTTTGCAATTGTACGTTCGAATTCAGTATTAATATCTGGAATAATAACTTCTGTTCCAGTTGCAACAAATTCAGCAGCATTAAAATGAATATCAATTGCTATATCAGGTTGTTTAACTAACCTTCTAAATAATCTTACAGTATCTTTTGTTACATTTGAATGATCATCTAGAATACAATTGATTCCTTTTTTCTTTAATTCAAATGCAATTTGTTTTCTTAGATCTTCTGCTAATTCACCTTCAATATATTTTCCAGAAATAGCTCCCCGATCTTGATCAGGGACATCACTATGACCTGCACTCAAAAATATTCTTCTCATGACATATAAATTTAGAATTTTATATAAATATCACAAGAAGATTATTTTTTAATGTTTTAAACAAATTTATTTTGAAAAAGATATAGAAAATGGGAAATGATTTCATTCCCATTAAAAAACATATTTTTATTTTTATCTAAAGTTTTTGCTAACCCATTGTTTTGCACTTTCAAGATCAATAAATTCAAGATCATCTTGTGCATTATTTGCTTTACTAAGAATTTCACCAAAAATTTCTCCGGGTTTAAATCCCATTTCGATAAGATGTCTTCTCATTAAAATATCTGTTCTTTTAGAACTACTAATTTTAAAATCTTTCGATAGATCAGAAATCATTTTGATTTTTTTCTAACTCTTTCTTTCATTTCAATCTCTGTTTCATTAATTGGAAATTTTCCAAGTGCATCTACCTCAATAACAAAAAGAATATCATCGATACATGTCGGAACAAGTTTTCTCGAAAGTTTTAGAAAAGCCGATTTCTGACTTTTTTCTTTTTCAATATGAAAAATAGTAACATGAAAAAGATGATTAGCAATTAGATTAATAATTTTAACTTTCATTAATTCTTTAATTCCAATTTTTGTGAAACTTTTCAAAATAAAAGGGAGTGGATAACCTCGTTACCACTCCCAGTCGAGTTTTTAAGCCGCTAGAGCTAATTCTCTGTTTGAAAAAATATTGCCAATTATTGGCGATTAAGCTCTCGATTTCCCTTATTCACTACTCAGCTAAACCAGTCATCCCCATAAAAAATACTAGAAGTGGAGATGCAGGGACTCGAACCCTGGTATGAATAGTTTTACCAAAAAATGTCAACAAACTTAATTTGTAGTAGCCCCAAGAATCGAACTTGGTATTTTGAGGTTATGAAGCTCATGTGGTTTATATATCCATTTCCACTCGACTGCAATATTTTTTAAATATCTAATGTTTCTGTTTTTTTGTATTTTAGGAAAAAATAAAGTCCTGAATTTAAATAATCAATATATGAAACAATTATAATGAAGAGTAATTTCTTCTGGTGACATATAAATCAAATCATTTTCTTCTAATTGTTTCTATAAACTTTTTCATTTCCAATAAATTTCAAAACATATTTTATTTTTTAACGATCTATATGATTCTTTTATGATTGATTGAGATTCTTTTACTTTGTTAGGAGTAGTAATAAATGAAAATAATTTAAATAAACATTGTATTCCAAATATTAATCCAGCTATTACTAAAAATCCCAATGCAATAAATACAAATCCAAAAAAAATTGATACAAAAATTCCAGACCAAATAGAATTAGCGTATATAATATTGACTAGAGAAAATCCAATCAATATCGCCATACCAAATATAAATGACATTACAGAAATTAAAATATCAATCATGTATGATGGGTGTTCGAAATTATCATAAAAAATTTCTATAAAAGAAGAGATTAATGTTTTTGGTATAATCCAAAGAGGAAGAGTAATTAAAGAAAGAAATACATCTCCCCTAAATTTACAAATATTTGATGGATATTGCCCAAGAACAATTTTTGAATAATAACCCCAAAATGATTTCTTTTTAAATGTTTTTAATTCCATAACTTTTTGTTTTAATCTAAATAAATATTTAATCTTATACATATATTATTAAATAACATACCAATGAAAAATAAACGCTTAAACAAATCTTTATTTTCATTAGGAATTTCAGATAATTTTTCGATAAAAATATCTGCTAATTTTTGTAAAAGTTTTTTCTTCATTTTTTAGTTTGTTGCGGAGAGTATTAAATTCGAACCGGTGATACCTTTTGATGTGACAGTTTAGCAAACTGCGGGTTTAATCGCTCATCCAACTCTCCAATTATAATCATAAACTATTTCAATTTCTTGATCTGTTATTCGATAATAGATTGATTTATCTTTAATATCATATTTTAACTCTTTTGAATAAAGAATTGTTTTCTTTTCAGATATGATTTTCAAAAAATAAGAAAATTGAATTTCAAAAAATGTTTAATCTTTTTTATAATTCAATTTTAATTGTAGCGCAGGTGGGGCTCGAACCCACACGTCCAAAAGGACAACGGATTTTAAGTCCGTCTCGTATACCAATTTCGACACTGCGCCAAAGTATAAAACTTCTATTTTCTTCTTATCCAATCAATAATGACTGTTGAAACAGCCAAATGGCTCCATGTCTTTCAATGTTTCTAGTTTGATAATTACTACTATAAACCCCTTTTTCGTTTTGGATTGATCTAACATCTAGAAACTGTTCATTGATTTTCAAGTAGAAGCTTTAATTTTATTTCATAGAATTAATAAAAATTTTTCAAATAAACAAGAAAAATATGAATTATTTTAGTTTTGCAATTGTTTTAAAATGTTTTTTACTTTACGACTATTAATCTCTTTAATAAAATCTGGTTCATGACAACTTATATTTTCAAATGTCAATTGACCATGAGAATTATTTTCATCTTTAAAAAGCATCGTTAAATAATATCCCATATACCACTGTTTAAAAACCTCATCAATTATATATTTCTTTCCTCTTTTGACAAAAGTTTTATTCAAATAAAGATGGTCAGTTAATTGAATATTGTATAACTTTTTACGTTCATCTTCATCTTTAAATCTTACATTCATAATCTTTCGATGATGATCAATAAAATAGAAATTAGTTCCTAAATTATCATTCCATTTAAACATAACTCCATTCTGAGTATGGAATGAAATTTTTGATAATTGTTCTTTGATAAATGTCATGATTTTTAAATATATCATAAAATTAATAAAAATTTTTCATATAAACAAAATTTTTCATTATTATTTCAAAGAACATAAACATCCTGGGAGGTTCAAACTCCCATTTCATGATTCGTAATCATGTGTTCTATTCAGTTGAACTACAGATGTAATTTAAATAAATTCAATTTCATTCAATTCAATATCCCAATCAAAAGTAATTGGTTTATTGGTATATAAATAATGCTCATTTAGTACAGAAGCATTAAAAAAATGAGTTCCATCTCTATAAATATATCCATATCCACCATGTATATGACCAAACACATGAATTTTTGGTTTGACAATATTAACAGCGTTTTTTAACAATTCACATCCTAAATTTAACGAATTAACATATGCTTTATCCAATATTCCAAATGGAGGACAATGAGTTATTAAAATATCAGTATTAATAGGAATATCTTTCCATTTCTGTTCTAATTCCCATCCATTTGTTGGTAGATTAAATGCCCATCCCATAAATTCTGGTTGCCATGGACTACCATATATTTTAATATCATCATAAACTAATAGTTTATCTTGAAGATATTTAATATTAGGAAATTCATTTAATATAACTTTTATTTTATTTGGACTATTTTGAAACGCCCAATCGTGATTCCCAGCTATAAAAACTTTAAGATCATAACTGAGGTTATCAATCCATTCACAGAAATTCTTAATTTCGTGATCATATCCCATAGAAGTAGAATCACCTGCATTAATGAGAATATCACCAACTGGCAAATCTATTTGTTTATACTTATTATGAGTATCAGAAATTAATGTAATTCTATATTTCATTGTTTAATTCCTTTTTTATATCTTGTTTTACTTTAAGACGGTTTTGTTTATTCTCATATCTATTATAAAATGTCTTAGCTTTACACATTCCACATCCACAATTAACTGAATGTCGTTTACTAAGATTTGCTATCCCATAATAACTCCATCCAAAAATATCCCAAAGTCTTTTGCGTTTTTTTCCGTATCGTTTGTCTTTATTTGTTAACATTTAATTTATCATTAAGATTTGTGCGCCGGGAAAGGATTTGAACCTTTTGGTCTCCATATCTCACCATTCAAGTTTAAAGACGACTAAACCCATTACTCGAGTTTATGTTTAACCTGAGATATCTCTCGCCATATATCTGTGCTCCTAGTAGGACTCGAACCTACACATCTTTCAATACTAGATCCTAAATCTAGTGCGCCTACCAATTTCGCCATAGGAGCTTAAAATAAAAAAACACATTCTTATTTTTAAATTACTTTTTAATATTTAAAAATAGTTGAGTCTGAGTGGCTGGATTCGAACCAGCGAGCACTTGATTCCAGGTCAAGTCCGTATAGCCATCTGCAGGAACACTCAGATATAAATCATTTTTTAAGAGTATATGATATCGTTAATGATTCTTTTCTAAGTGGGCATTTTTTTGGGATTTTTCCATTGTGGCTGTTATCATGCGTTATAATCATATCTTCATAAGCTCCTATTCCTTTAAAATAAGGATGACCACAATACATTCCATCATTATTCGAACCATAGAATGGACATGCACAAAAGCATTTATCAATTATAATTTCTTTTTCCATTTTCAATTGATTTTAAACATTTTTCTTTCCAATTCACATCAAACAATATTCCTTTTATATTAGTATTATTATTTATCATTGTAACTTCGATATTATCATCATCCAAATGAAAAATAAAATTAGAATTTTTTTCAAAGAATAATAATTTATCTTTAAAATCAGTAAAATGAATATTTTCTTCTTTAATACCAACTAAATTTGCTATTTCAAATACAATATCATTTGTCCAATCTGAAAATCATTTCTTTGATTCTCTTGGTCTCGATGTTACTATATAAACATTAAATCCTTTTTGAATCAATTCTTTCGCAAAAATTTGAATATGTTCGTTATCTAATGTACTATCAAAATCAAATGATATTTTCTTTTTCATGTTTTATTCATCTCGAGCCTCCAATAGGAATCGAACCCATGACCTTCTTATTACAAGTAAGTTGCTCTACCAGCTGAGCTATGGAGGCAAGTTTATGTTAAAAAAGGAATCCCTTCTTTTATATTTATAACTATCTTTTCACCTTTTATCTTCTTAATATTTTTTTGATAATCAAATAAATATTTTACCTTACTCCAATTCTCACCATATTTTCCAATACCATATTCTTCTACAATAACATTTATTCTATTATCCTTTGTTAGTGGTATTGCAATACATGATACTAATTGATTATCATCATTTTTAATTAAAATGCACTATTTATTTGCCATATCAATTTCAACAAAAAGAGCTTTTCTAATTTTCATCGGTAAAAATCTTATAAAGATAAAATTTTTGTTCTTTGCCATTATATTTTGCTTCAATTCCTTCTGCAAAATATCTTTTGATTACTTCATTTTTTGATTCTTTAGTTGAATCAAAATCATATGTTCCAACTAATGTAAATGTTATTTTTTTCATTTTTTTTGCTTTAAGTTTCGATTCATAAAATTAATAAATAATTTTCAATTTTCCAAATTTATTTTGACACCGATGTTGGATTCGAACCAACCAAACCGGTTTTGCAGACCGGTACCAAACCACTTGATTTATCGGTGAATTGTCCCACCAAAAGGATTCGAACCTCTCCACTGCTAGAGTCCACTACGACAATTTGTTAAAGCAGAACAAATTTACAGTCTGTTGCCGTTATGTTGGGAATTGCGGAGAGCTGAGGTGTCAATCCCCATGCTATGTAGCACCACTTGTTTTCAAAACAAGGTTATCCGTCGAGATAATTAACTCTCCATTTTATTTTTTACATTAAAAATGTCCCGCGTAAGGGATTCGAACCCCTGAGAACATTTATATATTCTATCACATTGAAAGTGTGATGACCTAAGCCTCTAGTCGAACGCGGAATTTAATAAAAGCAACAGATAATATTAATTTGTGGACCAGCGGGGAGTCAAACCCCGGACCTCTTGAGTGCAAATCAAGTGCTCTAGTCAGCTGAACTACTGGCCCGTTATATAAATTGATAATAAAAAAAGCCTCTCAGGTTAATGAGAGGCTTTTGTTTTTTCTTCATATCATTTTATGAATCTAACTACATACCTCTCCCTGGCTACCCTCTGGTGAATAGCTTAATACAGTTGTGAGACAATATGTGTTTCGTAGTTTCATTTTATTATGTTATGTTTCTCTTTATTTAAATTTATAAATATATTATATATCTCTTTTTTTAAATTTAACATTATAAATTTAAAAAAATTTTTTCATTCTACCAAATTTTTCTTTAACTTTTTGTATTTTTCCTTCTGCAATAATAAAGATAATTTGAACTAAATATAATTTAATATTTTTTCTTTTTAAGAATCTTATCATTTTAAGATTTTCTTAAAAAAGATGAACATCGAAAGATATTTAATATCTAAATTTCGAAGCTTAATATAATCCATTTTCTTAATGAGCTATTCTTATTAATCTTTGTTCTTTACAATATTTACATCTGCATGGTGCTGGGCTTTCATTTCTGATAATTCATTTGGTTCTATGTCATGCTACCTCCAACGATTATTCATACTCATTAAACAATAAACTTCGTTTCCATCAATCATTTTTTGTTGGGGATTTAAATGTTCTTTTCTTGTTACAAATCGTTCAAATAATTTATAAACTAATTCGCTATCCAGTACCCCCAGAAAGATTCGAACTTTCGACCTACAGCTTAGAAGGCTGTTGCTCTATCTACTGAGCTATGAGGGCAATTTATTCATTCGAAAATAAATACCAAAGAAAAAAAAGTAAAAATATTGAGCAATGGAATAAACGACATAAAACAAAATATCCCAATAACCCAATTATCTCCGTATTTTTTTTCCGATTGGAAGAGCAAGTGTAAATATTAATGATCCTAACAATGAGATACAATAAAATATTCCCAGAATGATTAAAGGAACAATATCAATTGTAATTACAGTTAAAAGTTCCATAATTAAAAAAATGTTATATATTTGACTTCTATAAAATAATATCTAAGTTTATACTCTTTAATTTTTCAAATGACTTTAATTAGACAATTCATAATCAATTTTCAAATCTTTAGATATTGCTTTTTAAGTATTTTTCTTTTGTTGTCATATTAAAATTTAACAATTTTATTTGTGGGCCCTGTAGGATTTGAACCTACGACCTGCGGATTATGAGTCCGTTGCTCTAACCAACTGAGCTAAGAGCCCGGATTATAGATCATCTCTTCAATAAACCCATTTCAAACGCTTTTTCAAATAATCTAAGAAGTTCGTCTTTAAAGTAAGAAAACATACTATCAAACTCGACTATTTCATTTTCTGTCAAATCATCTAATTTTCCACTAAGATATGGATATAATATATTAATCAGATAGTCTTCATTATCCCAACATTCTACTAATTCACTATCAATGTTGATATTAAATGATGGCATGAGATATTCATTATTTTCTTAAAGATTTGCTGAAATAGTAAACTCTTCATTATTGGTTGATATTATTGTGTATAAAAACATAATAATTAAATTTTTGTTATATTAAATATTGTTTTCAATTAATTTTAATTGATTTTATGTGTTTATCGTACTATCTGATTTATTTTTTATTGATATAATGATATAAGGATGTTTAAGGATTATATAATAGGGCTGATATTTCTACACATATCTCTTGCTATATATCTTCTTTTGTCGGTTTTTCGATATCATAAATATCTTAAAGATATTTCTTTAATTCATTAACTTCTTCATTTATTAGATTAATAGTGATTTTCATAATTTTAGTTTTTAAATATGCTATAAAATTATAAAAAATTTTTCATATAACCAAAAAAAAAACATGAAATATTTTGGGGATAGGTCGAGATTCGAACTCGAGTCTCTGGAGTCACATTCCAACATTCTAACCAACTAAAATACCCATCCCATACAAACTTTTATTTAAATAGTCATTAAACTTTTCCTAAATTAATTTGATACTAAATAACATTGAGTTTCATGTGGGTTTATTAGGACTCGAACCTAAACTCTCACATCTTAAAAGGATGGGGTTTTACCAATTAAACTATAAGCCCATTTCCATCCATTAACGCAAGATGGAATGAATGCTAATTTCATGAAATTAGCCTCCGCGACCGGCTCTTTCCGGTAAAGGTCGAATTGTTTTTTATTTGTGCACCATGAGAAATTAAATTCAACGGAAAAAACTCATATTAGTTTATGATTGATTTTTAATCATTTTCTCTAATAAAATTTTCAATCTCAAACAATATTTTACTAATTCTTTTTTGTTTAATTTTGATATATCAACATCAATTGTTAATTTAATGTTCATAACCATACTTCCTTTTTTATTTTAATTGCGGGCCCCGTGAGACTCGAACTCACATTCTCTTGATTAACAGTCAAGTGCTATAAACCAGTTCAGCCAGAGACCCATATTTTTTTAATTGTTAATATTTATTTGGGGCAGGACGAAAATCAAATCCATATGTACTTGAGTCACAATCGAGCGCTCTACCAGTTAAGCCACCCATCCAGTCGGCGGAGGTGGACTTGAACCACCGATTTCAACATTATCAGTGTTGCGCTCTAACCAACTGAGCTACCCGCCGTGATGAATATTTTAGTATATTATAACGATTTGTATCAGTTTCAATATTTTCTTCTAACCAATAAAAATAGATTTCATTGATTTTTTTAAATTTTAATTGACTTTTCTTACGTCTTTCATATAATGATTGATTTGTCAAATCAAGCATTTTTTAAATTTTTTTGATTTTAACCA
>Ga0172371_10006374_pt1 | contig 17193 bp, 14 predicted proteins | sample Lak12m_FD_114543 | JGI IMG/M metagenome (GOLD analysis project Ga0172371, IMG submission 114543) | Freshwater microbial communities from Kabuno Bay, South-Kivu, Congo - kab_022012_12m | ecosystem: Environmental > Aquatic > Freshwater > Lake | place: Democratic Republic of the Congo: South-Kivu...
TGGCAGAAACTCTTGCCAAGATGCCAGTAAATTTTCCCAAGAAATGATATAATCATATATATGACTCAATCTTCTACCCCCCCCCGAACTTATTTTAACTCTTCGATTCTCCAAAAAATCAAAGAGGGATATTTGCTGTGGCTCAATATTGTTAATCATATTCCTAAAGATCACCGCTATACCATTGGCGTAAGAATTGAAAATAAATTTCTTGATTTACTTGAAAATTCATATTTAGCTTATTTTATCGCTCGTGAAAAGAAGACTGAAAAAATAACCCATTGTATTTTAATTTTAGATACTCTTAAATTTATAATTTCCATTACCTGGGAGGCAAAACTAATTTCCCCCAATCAATACGAGGAGACAGCCATAAAATTAGAAGAAATTGGCAAAATGTTTGGTGGTTGGAAAAATAGCCTAGACAACCCGTTAAAGAAAAACCGCGATTTATAAGTCGCGGGAAGAAAATAGTTTCGGGCAAAAACAAACTCATTCTCAAGATTCCACTTGTTCTCTGGCTTAGCCCAATTGTTGTTTAGCCACCGCTTGCCATTATCATTGCGATTCACGTTGAATACGTTCGGGTTGCCATTTGAGTCGGTAATTACATAGATAAGGTCTTCCGTACCACTGCCCGCTCAATTTGCCAATTTGCAAAAGGAGCTGGGCTGTACCTTATTTGAGATCTAAAATCTACCAACCTTATCTACCAAGTATTTTCTTTTTTTAACTTTACGGAATATACTCCGCACCAAGCCGTAACCAGGTGCGCTCTCAATATACCAAAAGTAGAAAGGCCTTAAAAAGCCGTAACCGTTTAATTTAACCAATCTGTGATTAGTATAGCAAAATAGTTAGATTTATTGAAGATAAAAATATAGATTATCTTAAAAATCAAAGGGTCAAATAACCAAAGAGACAAAGAAACTCAAAAAGTCTAAGAATCTAAGTGCCTACTTGCGGGCAAAAACAAACTCACCCTCAAGATCCCACCCGTCCCCTGGCCCAGCCCAACCGTTGCCTAGCCACCGCCTGCCACCATAATTATTGCGACCCACGCTGAATACGCTCGGGTCGCCATATGAGTCGGTAATTTGTTTCATACCAATACTCAACAATTCCCCTTTAGCTTGTTCTCTTTTAAAAACCTCCTGATAGTTTAGTCTTAAATGTGGCCCGATTTCTGGAGGGCATAATTCTAAACCTAATTCCTCGGCTCGCTTATAAATTTGCTCTGTAGTTGGATTATTTTTAAATCCCAAATCTTGAACCTTTAATTTTATTAAATTTATCTTCTCTGGTTTACTTATCACTGCAAATTCTGGTTTTTGAAGCATGTTTCTGGAGTAATTGGAAATATAAATTTTATCTTCAGGATTAGTTGAGCTCTCTCTTTCTTCAAGTTGTCTAATAATATCTTCTTTACTATGACTTCCAATAATAGCTTCCGCTTTTTCAATTTTGCCATTTGGAAACGAGGTGTAAATGTGTTCAAGATTTTGCGAAAATACCTGAGGGAAAAGCGGACCGATATAGGCTTTGATATTTCTATTTTCTTTTAGCGACTTATTATAATCTTCCTCGCTATAGACAATTTCATTCGGTGCGCACTCCAGCACAATCGGCGCATCTTCTTTGTGGTTTCTAGTTGAAATAATTTCTTGAATTCTGGGGTCACGTTGATAACCAAAACCTTCAATTGGAGAATTTATTTCGTAGAGGAATATTAAGTCTTCTTTATTAAGCGGCTTATCTTCTTTGTTCTTATTATCAATCTCGGTTAATATTTTCATGTCAGAAGATTTTTTCTCATAGGATGCGCCATCGGGAAATTCAGTCATCTTTGATTTAACGACATCGCCGATGTATGGGTCTAGATTTTGATCGGGGCCTATGCCTCTTACTTCTCCGATAGAATCACCTTCCATGCGAATAGCGGCTCGAGGGATTTTAGCTTGTCCGTTTTCATCAAGCGAATAATAGACATAAAAGTCGCCATTAGATAGTTGGGTTTTAGCAGTTGACTCACCGGCCGTACACCAGCCGGTACCGTGCCCCTGAAGAGATTCAACCAGTGGCATGTGGTCAGAATTTTGATTATATTTAATCCATTTACCCTCTGTACTAGCTAATCTTTCTTTGCTAGCTGGAGTCACTTTATCTATCGCCCAGGCATAGAGCTTGGCGAAATTTTCTCCTTGAAGAATTTTTTCAAAATTTATCTGTTCTTCTTGTTTGAGTTGTCTTTCTTCATCACTTAGATTGGTTTCTTTTTGAATTCTTTTTTCGACTTCTATTTTTTTCTGTTCTTCTGTCTGAGGTTGATATTTTTTTTCAATGGCATCAAGTACATAAGCGAGTGCTTCACGATTTAAATCAGGGAACGGTTTAGTGGTTCCCTTGGAACGTTTAGTAAACTGTTTACTTTCTTTATCATACTCGCCTAGTGACAGCATACTACGAAACGAATAGTATTTGAGCCAATCTGGATAAGTGGCGTCTTTTGAGGATAAATAATCTGTCCAATTATCAAGCGAACTTTTTTGATCGGTAATAATTACTTCAGTTAACTGTTTTCTTTGTTCTTCGCCAATCTTAACTTCACCATGACCGAGTTCACGGGCTAGTCTCTGTTGAGTCGTAAAGTAACTCTCAGGAATTTCTTCGGGTTTGATAACAAACTTATTGTAGAGAATATGTTTAAGGGCATTCATTCCCTGTTCACGTTTATCTTCGTCAGGCCTATCAATTATTTCTTTAAACCTATCTAGATAATTTTGAATTTGGGCGTCTGGTTTTTGCGGAACTTTTTCACCGCTTCGAACTTCTGTCCGTTTAGCAGCTGACTCAGCTTCAGGAGTATTGTGGAGGTTGTATTTTTGTTTTAGGAAATTAGGATTTTCCATGTTCATAAACTTACAAATTATATAAATTACATCTTTATTTTAGCTTTCGGGGGATAAAAAATCAATAGAAATAGGCAAAATGAGTACGCAAATATTGCAAAAATCTTAAATAACAGGACATGGATTCGAACCAAGATAAAGCAATAAAATCAAGGGTTTTCTGTAAATTACTACAAATATCCCAAAAATGTTCGAACCGCTTTGTAACTTAAAATGTGTCTAATATTAAAACAAAAACAGACCTTAAAAGCCTGTCTTTGTATTTTGCTCGCTTGGAGGGACTGCTTTCGAACCTTAATGGCTAATTATGAAGAAAATCTACACTAAATTATTTTAATTAATGAGTCATTATTTCAAAATTTACTTTATTATTTTTAGCACTAATTTTTATCTGACCGCCTATGGGCAAAGTAAGTAACGGCGAGGTGTGCCCAAAATCCATATAAGCCACCACAGGTATATTAGTAAGCTCTTTTTTTGTTTTGATAACATATTTTAGCTTATCAATATTAATATCTGTTTTCTTTTGAAATCTGCCAATAATAATTCCTTTTACTTTACTAAACTTTGGCTGATCAATTAAAGACTGTAAATTACGATCAAATTCAACACTAAACAGATCGCCGGCCTGATCATCATCTTCTATAAATAGAATAGAGTCGCTTATATCCGGCATAAATTCTGTTCCCTGCAATAAGTTTAAGGTGCATAAATTACCTCCAATAGCCATACCCTCCGCTGAGCCCTCATTGATGATTACTAAACCATCATTTTTAATAAAATTTCTATTTTCTTGGTCTTTATACCAACTATCATCACTCCATTCTAAAGACTCTTCAACCCTGTAGGAATTTTTTGTGGTAAGGCATCTATTAAAATAATCCAGAGAATAATCAAATCCTTTTTTCATTCCCCAGGTAGAAAAGTGGGGCCCAATATAAGTTACTAAACCGGTCTTTGTAAAAATAGCATTGTTCAGGGCGGTTATATCAGAATAACCACAAATTATTTTAGGATTATTTCTGATTAAATCATAGTCTAGATATTTTAATAATTGATTGGAGTTAAAACCACCAATAACGGTTAAAATAGCTTTTACATTTTTATCTCTAAAAGCGTCATGGATATCGTTTACCCTTGATTTAATAGAAGATGATCTAAAAATATCATCTTCTTCACAATTTTTTGAAAAGGAAACTACATAACCTTGTTCCTCTAATTTAGAGATAGCCTCTAGCTTTAATTCTTTAGAAATTAAAGATAAGCTTCTCGCAGGTGCGATAACTCTAATTTCATCACCTTTTTTTAACTTTTCAGGTATTATTATATTCATACATTAACATTTAACAACTTGACTCTTTGTTAGTTATTATAGCATATTTACTTATAAAAAACAGACAAAGGGATTCGAACTTTTTTAAGCCAATGTAATTAGGGTATTTGCTAAAATGGCAAAAACTTAGTGTTATTTTCGAATTACTTTGGAACGTAGAAGTCGGCAATAAAAAAATCGCTAATATTTCATTCAAAGAGCCATATAAACAGTTCTCTGAAGTCACAAATAAAAGCGATTTTTCTTCAGTGCTCGCTTGGAGAGACAGTTTTCGGACGTGGGTGGCTAATAATAGATGAGATTTCTATAGTATTTTTCCGAACTCTGTATTTAAATAATATACAGTTTTTTCCCATGCCTCACTTAATATTTTATTACCGCTTATAAAATCATTAGTTAAATTTGAAATTGTTTGTAAATTTTTATTAGTAGCATTTCTCCAATCAAGGTATTTATCCTGCGTGCCAATTTTAGGAAATGTAAAACGATTATTATCAATCATGGTTGGAATGATCATGCCGTGCATTAACCTGTGTCTGTATAATTCAGAATCTCGCAGATTTTGTCCTTTGCTATAACGCCAATTTTTGGTAGCTTTTTTACTCTCTTCCCAATCCCAAGCTTTATATTTACCTGGATTAGTAAATCTTTCTAAAAGTTCGAAGGCGGTATCATGAGAAGCGACTAATCGAGAAAAACCCTCCATTAATTTATCTAAAGTCACATTTTCATTGTTTATAATATCATAACAACGACTAAGATGCTGAAGAGTCGTGTAATTTAATTGCCCTAAACAAACATCTTCATCTGTTTTTCCCTTTAGAGAAAGTTCAATTGAAGTTTGTAAATGAATATCATTATTATCTTTATTTCGATTAGTTAAGTCTACAACAAACTTCTGCCAAAATATTTCATAATTTGGGAATATATCTTTAATAAATAAATTCCAATATTTTTTCTCTAAATCATCACCATTATTTTCCAGAGTAAACATATAAAATTTTAATAAATTTCTATAAATTATTTAGTATATTCTCAAGCCACATCACAGCAGCTTCACCATTGCGTTTATCAATTTCATTCAATCCTCTTCCGTGTTTAATAGGGTTCCTATAATTTTTTAACGCTCTAAAATGCTGCTCAACTTCACCCTTACTTCCAAAGTATTTATTAAAAAATTGCCAATTAGATAAAATTATTTTTGAATAATCCATTATATCAAGAAATGTTATTTTGACTTCGTCCCGATCATACTCATCTAGATTATAAGGGTGTCTCTTTAAGTCGTCCTGAATCTTCCTTTCAACTGCCTCCTTGATATCAGACGGAATATACTCATCCCAGTATGATAAATCTGCCTGATTTTTTAGAACCTCCTGTATCAAAGATCTAACTTTCGTTTCAATAATATCTAAAGGTTTTACTGGATTGGTATTAAAATATTCTTCAGAATATGAGCCAACTCCAGTTTTAACTCTAAACATTTGGACAATCTGATCAGCACGATAATTTAAAAATTTAATAAAATCATTCTCCATTAAACCAGACTCATCAATATTTGGTATAAAGTGATTAATTAAGATTTCTTTTAAGTCTGTATTTGCCTCCCGTATCCTCATAAAATAAGAAGCTGGATCATCGTCGCTTATATTAATATTTGTTATTGCTGGTATAAACATTATATTTGCCACACTATCAAAAAATTCTTTTTTACTTGCTTCATTTTTCCTCAAATAAGCTTGCGGGAAAATATGATGTAAATTATGTTTATAATAACCGGAAAAAACTTCATCCAAAGAAACACTTCTTCCATCAATTAAATTTTTAGGCTCTGAATATGAATACAAAGATAAAATGGTTTTAACAAAGGCATTTCGTAAATTATAACGTTGCGAGATGATTCTACTCTTAAGCGTTTCCCAATCAATAAAATAAGAAAATATAGGCGTTTCATTATTCAAAATTTTATCAAAATAAGAGCAATCTTCTTCTATTTTTGATTCAACTGTAGAATCGTATCTATTTGAAAGACATGCAGACCAAAACCATTTTTCCACTATTTGAGTTTGCTCATTATTAATTACTTTTTGTTTATAAAATAAATAAGACAAAGGAACTAATATTGAATCAAAAGGTAAATAATCAAAATTTTTAATGTGTATTTTGGTTTTTATAAATTCAATTGAAAGCAAAAAGGCTCCAATAATATTATCCCACTCTTCTTCTAGTTTACGAATATTAGTTCTATCTAAAATATCCCTAGAACGACATTTTTTGTAATTCAATATAACCGAAGCTATTTGTAAAATAGTTTCCTCTCTTATAGAATCTAGCTTATTATTTTCACTATAAAAACTATCTAACGCCTCTCTCAAATCAAAATCCTCTCCCCAACATTTAGCAACCATTTTCGCAACAACTGTTAATTTTCTTCCTGTATCATTAATTCTAGAAAACATTCTAACAACTTGTTTAACTCCTTCGCTTTGCTCCTCTTCATTATTAATATTTTGATCTATAACATTGATAACTGAAAATCTATAATTAGTAAATCGCTCAAATAATGTATTTAATGTGTTTGCATAATCATCATTTTCGCCATATTGTCGACACAATTGTCTATATGCGGCCAATGTATTAGTTATAACTGATTCAATAGAAATTTGTAGATTTTTTTTATCAGCTTCTATTAATTCATCTATATTAGAACTACCAACCTTGCTTACTAAAAATTTTTTACTTCTTATATCAAATAAAAAACGAAACCTCTCCCCATCTATGTCAGCGCCTTTTACTGCTGCAAACAAAGAAGTGATTCTTTGTTGTCCGTCTAAAACATATGAAATTTCTGCACCAGGGGCAACTTCTCGTTGCTCAAAATTAATATTACCAATGCTTCTAGTATGAGGAAGCTTTCTTGTTGTCTTCCAAAAAATAAAACTGCCAATTGGATAACCTCTATAAATACTATCTAATAGATAACGGATATCCGCTGGTCGCCAAACAAAAGATCTTTGAAATGGTGGCACTTGAATTTTGCTTGAATCAATACCAGAAATTAATTCTTGGAATCTAATATCATCCGGCTTAACATCCATTAATATTTCAGGTTCTTCGTTTTCTTCAAATTCAAGATCGTCATTATCATCTATTTTATCAGTTTTCCAGTTATCATAAGCTCTGTCAGATAAATTCTTAATTTCCAAAGGCGTTAAAGATTCAAAATTATATTCTTTATCTTTCAACAACCAAAGACCTTTCTTTTTTTGAATTAGACCAGCTTTAACAAGGCCAATCGAGCTAAATCTAAAATGAGTGATCCAATTATACTGACCAGAATTATTTAAACCCTTTTCATGATCGGAAAGATTTAATCTGTTTCCCATTTCTTTAATAAGCACGGCAGAAGGACACTCCCCACCTTTTTCAAAAAGTACCCGTAAACACTCTTTTAAATATTCCCCCTTTCTTTCTTTTGTTATTTTTGGCATATTTTATTTGTATTTAATATTTTGATTAGAAAGTATTTCAGATAATTCTTTATAAAACTTATTATCTTTCAAATATTCAAAAACACCTTTCAGTGATATATTTGTGGACTCCATCGATCCAATGGCATACTTTGCCCAAGTGCTGGCCCTAAAATTATTAGAATACCCATCAAAGTCGTAATCTTCAGTAAACGGACTGACGCATTCGAGAATTGATTCATAGGAATTGTGAGCTGCCTGTGATTCCATCTGATAGGTTTTTGTACTTAATTCTTTAAATTCATCCCCATCTTCAGTTTTACTCTCACCAATAAATTTACTTAATTTTTTCCTACCGACTCCATGACTTAAAATTTCACCAGAAAACCATTTATTTAAATCAGCATCAACGTTTTTTAAAGCATCGGTAACCAAAAGATCAACCTGCATATTGCCCTCTTTTATAGTACGCAGTAAACAGGCGCATTCAATACCCTTTCCATTTTTCAATAAAATAAAAAAAGAACTCCAAAATTCAAACACATTACATAGCGTAAGATACATAGCAGTAATATGTGTCTGCTCAGTTATATCTTGTATGTGTGATTTAATTTTACTTAAAAATGGAAACAATGTTTTATAATAATTTATTAAAATCTCTAAGCTAATAGCAATTTCTTTAGCAATCAATGCTCTATCTTTTTCTAAGTAAAAAGGATCATCTTTTATGGCTTTTTTAGGGCCACCATCTTTTATTGCTGTTTTATGATCATTAATAAGCGACTGAATATCTTTTTTATTATCTTCTCTCATTTCTTTTTAATCTAATTTATACCTCCCCCCTGTACCATCTAAATAATCATGAATAAAGAATTTACCCATAAAGGCACCGCAAGATGGACAGGTGTTCGCCAAGTATGTAGATTCTGACGTTTTAGCATCTTGTAATTTAATTAGTACTCCTTTAGACCTAGCTAATTCTAGTTGTTTTTCATTAAACTCTTCCGGTCCATAAAGTTCTCCTTTTGAAAAAACCAGAGCCATTTTCATTAATTTGCCACATTTCCAACACTCAGCACCATTTATTTGCATGATGCTTTGCGCTAAATATTCTTCTAATTCTTTCTTCTTTATTTCTTTGTCTGTCATTTTATAGATTACTAATTATTTTGAGGCAATTGGATTGTTCCTTCATCAAGTAATCTTATTAATAGACTCGCTAAAGTAAGATACTCTATTGTTTTTAATGGATCTTCTTGAATAAAATTCAAATGAGCTTTTCTATCTCGCAAGCCGACTATTCCTTTATATAGATTCAAAAAGCCACGCTGTTCTGTTTTATCGAGTGAATTGGACAACTCATTGAAAGATATTATCGGGACTTGATCGCTATCACAACCAAAAACTCTATTCATTAAAGTGTCTCCATCGAGATCTGTTACATTTCCATTATTATTTTTACTTGGATTATTAGATTTTTGCTTAACTTGGTTTATAACTTCAACAAATGCGTTTTGGATCGCTTCTTTAAAATATCCATCCGTAAATTGACTGTAAGAAACTTTATTTATTAACGGATGAAAACGATATTCATTAAATAATTCTATCCTTTTAGATTTATCATCAATTTCATCTTTTTTTACGGAAGAAACCCCCTGTTCATTATCAGAGATACTATTTTCATCGCCTTTTTCACAAACTTCTTTTAAAGATTTATAGGCCGTTTCGAAATTAGGGTTAATAATTTCAATTTTATATAATCTTTTATTCATATTCTCCTGTCCCTCCCGGGTTTATAATTTTTATTAAGCCCATCTCTTCCAACTTTTCCAATATACCAATTTCGACTTCTGGTTTTTGATAATTAGAATCTATAACCATTGGATTGTATTCCACCCAATATCTTATTGACTCGTTTTTTTTAGTTAAAAGTGATAAGTCATAAATTTGATCCATTATTGTTAATAATCTTCTGTTGTGTTTTTGACCGATATTCATAGATATATTTTTTGTAATAACCTAATAAATTTAATTTTATCCCATTATATAATTATTTTTTAGGTCTTCCTCTTCCCTGAGATTTACTTCCAACAATTACATCACGCAGTTGATTAATTAAAGCCATTATTTCTTCTACTTTTTTAACAATACGTTTTTGTTCAGCAATTGGTGAAAGAGGAATAATCTTCTCATTTAAATACTTAAAATGTCGACTGTATCCCCTGCTTTTTGGTTTAAAATATTTAATTAAAAAATATAACCATTTTGAATCACACAGAATCGGTTTTAAAATTTTTGTACCATCAGCTCCCGCAACAAAATTAAAATCAACAAGTTTAACGTTAAGAGTGTGATCACCAAATACAACAACCGGGGTATCAATAATTATAGGTTTTACTGTCGAGATATACCCTGATATGAATTTTTCACCTTGATCAATAACTGGCCACTCTCCCTCAGTTTTAATTTCTGTAGTTTTTATTTTATCAGAGGATGCTACACTTGCATAAACATCTAATAAATTAACCCATTTCCATGATTTTGGAATCTCAAAAGGAATCTCTTCTGCTTTAATTTTAATTATATCTTTTATTTTATGTTTTACACCATTTTTTATTTTTTCTATTTGAATTTGGCTATAAAGTTCCTCAGCTGTACCATCTTTTTTATCCTGAGGAATTAGTTTACCTGAAAAAGCAAGCGATAGAAGTGCGTTTTCAAGTTCTTTAATATCCTCTGGCCTTCTAATAATTTCGATAAGATTCTCGAAGGCTATTTTTGATTCACCTCTTCCAAGTGTTTGCATTGCACTTCGAGCAAAACGAGTTCGTGTTTCGTCACTTTTTTGTTTTTTAATTTCTAGGTCATCAAGTTGTTTCATTAATTCTTCTATTTTTTGAACAATACGTTTCTGTTCTGCTAATGGTGGAAGTGGTACTTCTATCAAAGCAATAGTTTCGCTATTTAAAGTTTTTCCTTTTATAGCATTAGCGGTCCTTCCTGTCATATTAACAGCTGGAAGTATATTAAATAAATAGTCTCGTAAAGTATCATTCAATGGAAAAAATGCAGCAATTGCCTCATTGTGACAGGCGTCTACTCCTAAAATTGACATCTTTCCTATGGTTAATTTAAAACTAAATAAAAGAGTACCTTTTGGGGCAATATATCCACCAAAGACTTTATCTAAGGCAAGCTTATTAATGTTTTCTTTTGTTGAAATAACCTCTCCCCCATCATTTAAGTCAGCAATGGAAACCCATGGAATTTTAGCATTAGACCAATATTGAGGTTCTTTTCTTGGTGGAGTTTTTCCTATTCTAAATTCTACTATTTCTCCAAGTCTTACCCATTTCCATGAAGATGGAATTTCATAAGGAATCTCCTCTGGTGTAAGGGGTAAAAAATTATGGATTTTTCTTTTACGACCAGTAGCACCATCTTCACTATTTTTACGATCAATTTTTATTTTATTGTAAAATTTTTCTGCACTTTCTTCTTTTGGATCTTGTGGGACTAATTTACCTGATGCAGCTAAAGATAACATTGCCGTACGAAGACGATCTATCCCATTAGGCACATCTATAAAATCATCCAAGTTATTTGTGATTGTTTTTATATTATTTAGTGTCATGGTATGAAAGCGCCTCGGTGATCACTGTTCGAATTTGTTCGAGCACTTTCTTCACCTCTTTTTGCTTATTATTATATGTTTTTAGAAGTTCTTCTGGCGATTCCAATACATCAATTGGTGTACGAGGATTTGTTATATCTAGATTATAATTATGACTTATTATTTCATCAATAGAAACTTTCCAAGCATGTTCATTCTCTTCACGCTTATTCCACCATTTTTTTTCAACATCAAATTCTTCAACAGTTATTGGACTTGAAGTTGAATAACTTGTTTTACCTTCTGGATAAGGATGCTCATAGTACCAAATCTCTTTTGTTGGTTCTCCTTTAGTAAAGAAAAGAAGGTTTGTATTAATACTTGTGTACGGAGAAAAAACATTTTTAGGCAAACGTACAATTGTATGCAAATTACATTCCTCAAGCAACATTTTCTTCAGTGCTGTTTTCATCCCTTCACCGAAAAGAGTTCCGTCTGGAAGAACAATTCCTGCTCTACCATGTTTTTTAAGTAAGCGGACAATAAGGACAAGAAAAAGGTCCTCTGTAGCACGAGTCTGAAATTCCTTGGGAAAGTTTGATTCAATACCGGGCTCTTCAGTGCCACCGAATGGCGGATTTGTTATGACGCAATCTATCTTATCTGCATCAGTATATTCACGAAGTGGTTTCTCTAAAGTATTTCCACGTCTCATTGTTATTGGTTCTTCAATACCATGAAGCATCATGTTTGTAATTAGGAGCATGAATGGAAGTGGCTTCTTTTCTACCCCATGAATACTTTCTTGAATCTTCTGCTCATCTTTTACAGATTTAACTTGTTTTCTCATGTGCTCGAGTGCATGAACTAAAAAACCACCGGTACCAACTGCGGGGTCTAGAATTGATTCACCAACTTTAGGGTCTACCATTTCCACAATAAATTCTGTTAAAGCACGTGGGGTGTACATTTCTCCAAAATTTCCCGCACTTTGAAGTCCTTTAAGAAGTTTCTCATAAATATCATTAAATGCGTGTCTATCTTTGGAAGCATTAAAATCAATTTCATTTATTTTATTTATGACTTGTTTTAAAAGTGTACCCTTACGCATAAAGTTATAAACATCCTTAAAGGCCATACGTGTAAGGTCTGTCCTTTTATTATCTCCTTTAGGAAGATTGCGTAATCCTGGCAATAAATCATTATTCACAAATTCAATAAGCTTATCTCCTGTCATCCCATCCATTGGACCAGCCCAAGTACTCCACTGATACTTTTTGGGTAGTGTTGGTATAAATTTATCCTTGCGAATTTCTAATGCCTTATCTTCATCATCAAGTATTTTTAAATAAATAAGCCAAACCATTTGTGAAAGTCGTGTTGCATCACCATCTAGACCAATATCTTGACGCATGATATCTTGAATTGCTTTTATTGTTGAGGGCGTAAACATATTATTGAGTATATATTACATCGAGTAATTTATCGACTGTTTCAAAGTATCCTTCTTTTCCGCCAAATAAAGAAACCAGTTCATAATCAGTGCCAAGAGAGCGAAGTGGTTCAAGGGTAAGAATACGAACACTTTCAATATCTTTTAGGGCAACATCGGCATATTTAGAAATTAATGCTTCTAGCACTTCTCGTGCCTTACCATTATATTTATCTAAATAATTCGAGCGACGAAGGGCTTCTATCCTTTCGTTTTTTTTCATCATTTTTTTATCATACGCAACGTGCATGATAAGGTCAAATAAATCAAATTCTACCCCTATTTGTTTCTGTAGTTCTTCAAGAGGAATACCACTTTCATTAATTTGATCAATTATCACTTGTCGTCTTTCAGCCGATTGCCAAGCAGTGAAAAAACTTTCAAGGGTTGGATAATGTGTCAAAATATTTTTTCTAGTAAAATCGGTTAATGATTGAGTAAGAAGTTTTCCATCTGGACCAAGATATTGCACTTGTTCTTTCACAACCGCATATGGCACACCGCTTAATGTAAATACAGGGGGTCTATCTGTGATTTCCAAAGATGAGCCTTTTGAAAGTATTACATCAACTAGCCTATCTTCGTCTTCTTTTTCTTCAATAGTAACATCCGGAGGATCCTGTTCTTTTAATGTTTTAGCAATATCTTCATCTTCAGTTACTTCGAATACACGCTCAGCTACACCATCAAATCTTGGGTCAGCAAAAAGTTTTGTAACTCCTTGAAAATCCATAATAGTAAACCACATCTTTCCCTTATCTTCTCTAACACGAGTACCACGTCCAATAATTTGTTTAAACTCCGTCATGCTTTCTATCGGTTTATCAAGTACTATTAGTTTACATGTTTGAGCATCAACTCCCGTGGATAGCAATTGTGAGGTAGTAACTAAAGTAGGAAATTTTTCTTCCGGATCAATAAAACGGTCAAGTTGATTTTTTCCTTCTTCATCATCGCCAGTAATTCTCATGACATAACGAGAATCCTCTAATGCTCTATCTCCAGAAGCATTCACTAATGCCGAGCGCATACGTTCAGCATGAGCAGTTGTTCTACAAAAAATAATTGATTTTGCATATGGATCATCAATTGCGTTTAGATATTCAACAATCTTTTCGGCAACAACTTTATCACGTTGTGGAAAAATAACTGATTTATTAATATCTCGAAGTTCAAAAAGACGGTCTTCAACAATATTTCCGCCATCATCTAGCGTGCCGATAGATGGGCGCCATCCTGTAATATCATTATCAAGCAAAACCCTTAATACTTTATATGGAGCTAAAAATCCATCATCTATTCCCTGTTTAAGAGAGTATGTATAAATTGAATCTCCAAAATAATGCGTAGTGCTAGTATCTATTGTTTCCTTTGGCGTTGCAGTAAGACCAAGGTGAGTAGCACTTGTAAAGTGGTCTAGAATTTCATGCCATTCACTATCTTGCGACGCACTACCCCGATGACACTCGTCTATAATGATTAAATCAAAAAAATCTTTTGGAAGTTTTTTAAAAAGTTTATCTTCCTCAGTAACCCCGCTCATAGCCTGATAAAGTCCTAAGAAAATTTCATAAGACATTAGATAGCCTATGTCATTAAAATTGTGTCGAGAAATTTTTGTAAGAGCATCACCAAAATGTTTCAAATCATTTATACGAGCTTGGTCTACTAAAATATTTCTATCAGCAAGAAAGAGTATCCTCTTCGCATTCCCTGATTTCCAAAGACGCCAGATTATTTGCCCTGCTGTATACGTTTTCCCCGTACCGGTAGCCATTACTAATAATAAACGTTTTTCTCCACGAGCAATTGCCTCAACAGAACGATCAATAGCAATTCTCTGAAAATAACGAGGTGATTTGGTTGGATCATCAGAATAGAAGGGCGTCTCAACAACTGCACGTAAAAGAGGAGCTTCTCCCTTCCATTTAAGATAGCGCTCATAAAGTTCTTCGGGGGATGGAAATTCATCTGGAGTAAGTATTGTTTCTGTTATTGTTGATAAACCTGTTTTATCATGAAAAAGAAATCCACTTCCATTTGCAGAAAAAACGAAAGGAACATCGAGAGCGTTTGCATATCCCAGAGCTTGTTGCATCCCTATACCAAGGTCTTTGTCCGAGTGCTTAGCTTCAATTATTGCTAGGGGCAAATTAGGTTTATATTCAAGAAGAAAATCTACCTTCTTCTTTTCGCCACGTTTTGTTGTTTTTCCACTAACATGAATACGCCCCATTGTGTATGGATACTCTTCTCTAATCTGATTGTCTTTCCAACCAGAGTTTATTATTGATGGTCTAATTAATCTATTTCGTGTTTCTTCTTCGTTCATAAAAATATTTAGTTTTGCTTTCGCAAAAAACTATATTATTTTAATAAATCATCAATTTTGAGACTTTATTTCTTATTTATATTTATTTTATCTTTCCTTCATAATCCCATAAATTTACTCAAAAGTCAAAAAAACTGATATCCAGCATTAGCCAAAAAATAAGCCTAAAATATAACTCATTTGCCTATACAAAAAAGGAGCCAATCCCTTAAGGACAGCTCCTAAATTTGTTAAGCTTGCGCTTCAACCTGCTTCTCGTAGAAAAGGTAAATCGTTTTCGGCCGTCTCTCGACAACCGTTCCAGTTTTCTTGTCTTTCTTCTCAACGATAATGAAAGACCGGATAGCCTTTTCGTCCTTACGAACGACATAGCCGTTCTTAAGCCAACCGTTAAAAGTGAAGCAATTAACAAACGGATTATAACGCTTAGCTTCATCTTCACCCCAACGCTCGGCGATTTGTTTTCTAACAAGATCAGAAGTACTCTCTGAGCCTGTCCAATTTGATTTGACTGATATAGTCATAAAATTAAATGTAGCGACTGATATTAAATTGCCGGATAACGTCGCCTTAGATTATCTATCGGCACGAAATAAGATAGCGTCTGATTGCTTGCGACAGTCAAAGTGGAGACTTGTACTACCTTGATGGGTGATAAGCTGACGCTAAAATGAGAAGCCACAGATAGACAATTAATCCCGTTTCCCTGCTTTTGACTAATACCAGTTCACGTTATAAAATAAGCTCACTATGACAGGAGAAACTAAACAACTAAAAAAGGAGGTTGATGGCCTTGTAATGGAGTTTTATAAAGCCTACTTCAAGATTATATTTTCTCGCAAGAAAATTAAGCTCAGCGAAAAACTATCAATTTCTGCAGAAATTCCTGGTCTTTTTATGGTGATTAAAAAGTATTTAGATGCCATTGAATCCGCTAAAGCCTTTAATGGTTTTATGACTGCTCTAAACAAAGAACTTAAAGAAAACGACAAAGACGGAGCTCTTTCTGAAGTAGATTTAAAAAAGATTAAAAACAGTCCAACTAAATCATATAATTGGATGTATTACAGTCTATTTAAAGAAATGATTACAGGCGCCAGTCTCTTGGCTCCTGCCCTTCAGAAAGCCCTTAAAGCCGGCAGCATAGTGCCACTAAGAAAAGCGGTGGTAGATAGTAAGCTCGAAGAACAACTCAAAGAAATTCAAGCCATAGAGAAAGACTTAATAGATGCTAAAGCCGATATTTTCATCAAGCCTAAATACTATAAAAAGTTTTTCCTAGATTTTAATAAAAGCGTAATGTCTTGGCTTAAAGCCTTAGAGATGGCTAATGAATTTGCTGACACGGAAAGTAAGCTATATAAAGAGCCACTAACTGATGCTTGGGATAATATTGAAATTCGCTTTAAGAATAATCACGATATTATCTTAAAAATAGACGGCAATGAAAGTGATTCTGATTATGAGAAATTGGGCTTTGCTGATACTCGCCAAAATTCTTCTCAAAACGCCTCTTACGTTAAAAGCTGGAATACTTTAATTCTTTTTTCTACTCAAAACAACCGCATTAAAATGAGTATGTTTGCCAGCAGCAAAGTCAAGAAAGACTTATTTAAGAAGAATAAACAAGACTTATCTAAAAGATTAAAAACCTATTTTGGCATTAAAGACGATCCGATTGTCTATAATGAAAAGAATGAAGAATATCAGATTAAAATTAAACTAGTCTCACCGCCAGAATTTAGGGACTCCTGGTCGGACCGCCATATATCCGAATCAGACATTAAAAAACTGCCGCCCAGAGAATATCTTTCAAATCATTAAAGAATTTTCCTCGCTATTTCCCTGCTAATTTAATCCTCTAACTTATCTAAAGTTAGGGGATTTTTTTATTATCTGCGAAATTTCGTCCATATAGGTTAGGAGACAAACAAAGGTCGAGCTCCTCATTAATTCCTAATCTAAACTATGTGCCAAAAAGTTTAATTACCAGCCTGTTTGTTGTTTCTTTTTTCGGCGGCATCCCCTTGGGGGAGCCGAAAAA
>Ga0172371_10006375_pt1 | contig 17187 bp, 12 predicted proteins | sample Lak12m_FD_114543 | JGI IMG/M metagenome (GOLD analysis project Ga0172371, IMG submission 114543) | Freshwater microbial communities from Kabuno Bay, South-Kivu, Congo - kab_022012_12m | ecosystem: Environmental > Aquatic > Freshwater > Lake | place: Democratic Republic of the Congo: South-Kivu...
CTTTTTTCCCCGAACCAACTTTGTTTGAACTACCACTTCGTTCGAAAACCGTTAATTGACTTTGGTGTTCGTCAACAAATTTTTCTTCTGCCTGTTTAGCAAGTGTCCTATATTTTGCGTATTTAGTTTGGATTGTTGGGTCAAGTTTAATTGCCTTAATATAATCTTCATTTACTTGGTCGCTAATCCGTTTTGACTTTTTCCCTGTATTATCAAAAGATACTCCTTCTCTATAATAAGCACGTGCTACTTCTCTCCTGTTTTCCTCAGTATTCCCCCTAAAAGAACCTGATACTTGCATACCGGTTTGAGGGTCGTAATAACTTCCAGCCATATCAACAATAGTCGTTCTTTGTTTATATTCTATTGGTATTTCTGTACTTACAATTAAATCTTTCAGAGCTAATTCTTGGTTTTTCCCGTATTTTAGTCTCCATAATACTTGATTTCCACCAACAGAAGCATCTTTTAATTCAGATTCAATTTGTTGGGCTAATAATTGTTTTTCTAAATCGGGAGAATTTATGTTTTCTTTAACGTATCTATTAGGTGATGAATATGCTTGTATTTTATTCAATGATTTTTCATAGTCGTATTCCCCGTTTACGTCTCCAACAATGGTAGCAAACATCTTTTCCTTTGTTTGGTGTTGGTCTTTAATCATAGCCGCTTCTCCAACTAATGCAGCCATCTCTCCTCTATACTTTGATACTTTTGCAGGTGTTATAGTACCTGCATCTACCTCTGCTAAATGTCTATCTCTAATATCTTGTTTCTTTTTTTCAAAATCAGTTACTTCTTCTTCCCAATCAACACTTAGATTTGCATATTGTTTAAATGGGTCTTCTAAAGGTTTTTCTTTTAGAGCATCTTCCTTAGCTTTAGCAATTCTCCTTGCAGCAAGTTCTTTTCCTATTTTATCCCCATAAGTTGGCTCGACAACTCCTGGAATAGCAAATTTAATAGCTGCGCCAGTATTGTCTCGTCCTAATGGAACTAATGATTCTGGGTTGTTTGGCATTTGTTATTTTATAGGATTTAGATTACTAAAAAGATTTCCACCTAATTTTAATTTCTGAAACCAATTATTATTTTGCAATAATGGATTTTCCCCTCCAAACATATCCGAATACGGTTGATTAAACCCACCTATATACGGTTGATTAAACCCACCACTGTTAGGATTTGAAGAACCTGCATTTAACCCACCACTGTTAGGATTTAAAGAACCTGCATTAAACGCTGCATTTTGTAATGCTCCATTGTTTGTAAATAAACTAGGGTTTTTTGTCATAAAATCTTTATACCAATTATTATTTGCAATACTTGTGGCTGCATTTGCTGCCCCTTGAACACCTGAAACAATATTATTTAGTGCTGCATTTTGTAATGCACCAGACGCATCCATCTTATCTTTATATGGTTGATAAATATTATAATCGTTTGCCTTATTTTCCCACGCTGATTGAATTCCTTGTTGTTGACGTAAAGCTGATTGATTTCCTTGCCACATAGTAGCGGCTCCTTGTGATAATTTTGCTAATTCGTCTTGTTCGTTTCCAGCTAAATTAGCAATAGCTCCAAGTTTATCTGCTCCTGTTCCAAGTTCTTTAATCGCTTCTATACCTCTACCTGTAGAACCTGTTAATTTGTTTTCAATGGCTCCTTGATTTGGTAATTGTGTCATTGTTGCTAATTTCTTAGCGTTTTCCAATGCGTCATAGGCACTTTGAGGAATTTCAAAGGAAGGTCTAGTTGCTTTAGCTAGGTCGTTTGCTTTTTTAGCTTGCCAACCTGCTATTGCTGCTTTTATTGCTGGTGCTGCAAATGATGCTATTTCCCAAAACATAATTTTAAATATTAGTTCACAAAAGTAATCGTTTATTCTTAATTTAACAAATTATTCCATTTGCCTGCCTTACATTTTTTAGTTGGACTTCTTAACATTGCAGGAACATAACAGATACAAAGTTTACAATGAAGATACATTTTATTTTTTTTCCCCATAATGGTTAGTTCAAAATTATCTAAATTTTTGCATTTTTCGCACTCTTTAAGTCTTGCTTCTGCTAATCTTTCAACTTGTTCGTTTTCAAATAATAAATTTTTATACCCATCAAATATTTCTCTTAATTTACTCATTTTCCACTCCTTTCAGATGTTATAAAATTAACAATAACATATCTTATAACAGTCAGTTCATCATGTAGATTTTCTATTGTGATTTCTGCCGATTGACCTCTTAACGGTCTTCCGTTTATCAATCCCTCTAATTCGCTTGTTGCCATCGGAGTAAGCATATCATTTAAAAATTCTGAATAATAAATACCCTCTTTAAGAATAAATTTTGATTCATGTAGTCTTGATTTCATCCCTATCGGGTTTTGGTCGCTTGAATGTATTGTTATCAATGGAACACTCCATTTTTTGTTAGAAGCATAAGCCATAGATAACAATAATTTAATTACCGCAGGGGCATTATTAAAAACAAATGTTATTTGTTGAGGATATTTTTTACCAAAAAACCAACAATGCTGTTCGTTTGTGTGTCCTGTCCATAATTCTCCATTTAAAAACATTACAATCATATCTCCGTTCACTCCATACATTTCAGGAACGAATGAATATTCGCTATTCCAACGATTAGCGGAATCCATAAACGCAGTAGTTTTTGATATATTAACTTCTTTTTCTAGCAAAACATCAGTTCCACCAGAACCTTTCCCATAAATTGAAGGTTTGTAAATACTATAAGTAAAAATATATTGTTTTGTTACTTGGTCGTAAACGGAACAAATTTCTACTTCATTTAGATATGCTTTTATGTTTTTGCAAATTTCTTTTGTTTCTTTTTGATAACCATATAACTGAGATATATTCAACATACCATTTGCACTGTCCTGAACAAAACAACTTTTGTTTGTGTCAAGAAAAAATAAATGCCGACCATCAACAAAACACGATTCGGGATATTTTGTACCATAAGATTCTTCAGGTACTCGAATAGTTCCAAGCACCCTATTTGTTACATATAGTGCTGCACTTCCATCTGCCTCTCCTGTAGATTGAAGTCCAACATATAAACTAGATACTTTCTTTTCTTGTATAATTTTAACAACATTGCCTGATTCTATAAGTTTGCATATAGCACCAAATTTATCAGCAAGAACAACATAATTATTAAATTCTACTTTCGATAACTCATTAACTCTTGTGTCTTGTATAAGTTGTCCACCATAATAAACTTTAGATATATTGCGCACTTGGCGCATATCTTTATCAATAATATTTACTCTACCAATATCATAAGAATCTGAAATATAAAAATCTGATGCGTGTTCTGATTCTACATAATAATAGGCATTTGGTTCAAATCTTTGTAGAACATAAGAATCGCCACCAAATAATTGTCCTGTTGCCGGGATTCCACTATAATTTAATGGGTTTTGGTCTTGTAATTGTCCTTTGTGATATCTATTTGATTGATGTGGGTTACCTATTTCAAAACATTCTCCAATTTCATAAAATACTTTTTCTGTAACTTTTTTAGCTGGACTATATATTTCTACTAATGTACCTTGTGCTGTTGTTGCATTTATTCCATATTTTGTATAAAAATTATATGGTGGTGATGCTGATGTTTCGTTAGTGAAATTTTCTATAAGTAACAAATCATTTGCTGTGTCATAACCAACTATTTCAAAATCTAAATATGTTATAATCCCAGTTGACAAATCTTTTATTAAACTATAATTTCCTGAATATGCAAAATTTGCTAAAAATCTAATTCTATCTCCTTTTGTCCAAACATAAGCCGAAACAATAGATTTAGTAAACATTGATTGCATTGCAATAATATTGGGATTTATGCCAATCCTTATTTTGTTAGTAGCAACATCATAGTCAGAAGCGTTAATACTAAAATTAAGATATGAATTAATAGAAATGTTTTTTGAATAAACCCATTGATAGTTGGTAGCCCATTCTGGTGGTTGATGTTTAATCTTCCAATCAAAATTAACAAAATATGAATTAGTTAATATTTGCAGTCCCGTTCCGTTGTCTAAATTACCAAATTCTGTATAATATGGAACATATTTAGTTGTTTTATTAGAAACATTAACTGCTCCGCTTCTTATTGCCCTATCGTAATATACTAATCCAAAATCGTGATATGCTCCTGTTTTAAAATGTTTTGTCTTATATACAAGAACATCGTATAAGTTTAAAACAATATTCATAGATGGAATAAGAGAACCCGAATAATCTAAACCGCTAAATATATATATTTTGTCTGCTCCTAAATAATAAACAGGTAGTGTTCCTATTGTATGTGGTGGATTTAATGCTATTCCAAGTGTAATTGCTAATGCTGTTAATTCTGTATTCCAGTTAGAAGTTAATGCTATATGGCTAACAGTTACCTCCCCCTGTATTGTGTTCGTTGTAAATAATGGGTCTACATATACGGGGTCTGTTACTGTAATTTTTAAAATTTGTCCAGATTGCAATGTGGTTCCCGTTGGGAAAGAAATATATGTTCTATATTCAAATTCGTCATAGCTTCCATCTCCATTAGTATCAGTAGGAAGTATAATATAATCTGTAGAATTATTTGACAATATTAACTCCGAACTATCAAGATACGAAATAAATTTATGGTTTAATTCCACATCTATATCAACATTATCATACCCCTCAGTAACATCGGCATCCAGTATTCTGTTTTTTCCAATTAAATCCTGTGCGCCTACTTTTTGAGGTACATAATCAAATAATCGTACTAAATCAGATTGGTCGGCACTTGTTCTTACCTTATTATTATAGAATTTATATACGTAGTTTATTCCACTTAAAATTAATTGATTCAAGTTTTGGTCGTACTTTTCCAATGTATCAACCAAAAACCATTCTGAATTATTACAACTTACAGTTACAGGATTTGGTGGGCTTGATTCCGAATTTCCTCTTGCAAATATTTCAATTCTACTTACTGTTTCTCCCCCAGTATTTATAATAACATCCAAACAATTATTTATGTATGTTTCATCAACCCAATCTCCATTTGCCTTTTCCTCATTAATAGGAAACGACACTTTACTTATCGGACTGGTTACAGATTTCTCATTATCATCATATACATACCTATAGCAAAATTGCCATAATGCGCCTCGTAAATTATTGTAAACAGTACTTTGGTCTGATGAATAATTTATTACAGGACTTTTTAATGGAGGATGTTTTATTCTATCTATAACTTGCGTTGTAATTGCTTTATAACCTAAAATGTCGCTTCCTCCAGTTGCAGTATATCTTTTTGCTTTATCAATATTTATTTTTCGTGGAGGGTTAAAATTATCAGTCCAGTATAATAGTCCCTGAACAACATTTGCTCCTCGTATCTTCTTTTTAGGGTTAAAGTTAAGGTCTGTAAAATAATCAAAATCTTGTTTTAAAACCGTAATTATTGAATTAGAACTTAATTCATATTGCAGTATTAAGTGATGATTGTTACTATTATAAACAAAATAAAAAATAGAACCTGTTTCAATATCTTCGGCATATCCAATACATTTATTTGTTCCAGTCGGTAATACGAATGATACAAGTGTGTTACCTTTTAAATTTTCTACAGCACCTAAATTATCTTTGTCGCTTGTTCCTACTCTACAATTAAGTCTTTTCCGAATTCCTTTTATAGATAATTCATCAGCATCGGAATTCATACCTCCTGTTATTGTTATAGTATCAATAATTCCCATTATCTAGAAGGTGTTTGACGTGAGTTTTTATACATAGCATCCTTAAATTCATCAATGTCAAATGAATTTTGAAATACTATTAATAATTTTAATGCTTCTTTATATTGACGTTCTTTTTCAATCTTATCGTTCTGTGGTACTCTTGGGTCAAAATTAATCATTTGCCAAATAGTATACGTAATTAATGTTTCTTCGCATTCTTGCGGAATAAGTGTTTGTTCGTCCATACTAACACCCGTAGAAACATAATCAAGATAAATCAAATTGTTAGTAACTCTTCCTTGTAAAATAATCAGACCACGCTCCCTATCAATTTTATAATAAGAACTGTTTTCTGCTCCTGAAGTTCCATAATGGTGTTCAATAATACCATTTATTACTAAATCATTAATAGAAATATCATCAGGGTTTGTTTGTTTAATAATATCAATATGTTCGTTAGTATCTACTCCACAATCCTCTGTTCTTGGTAGTGGTATTTCATCACACCGAGTAAGTGTGTGTATTTTGTTATTTACGATAATATAAACCTGAATATAGTCAATATAGTCTTTTGGGAGTGTTACTGTATTTGTGTCTATATTTACATCAAGTTCAACAGTTCTATATGTTTTAGTAAAGAAAATATTTAATTTTTTTAATCCATTGATTACTATTTGCGTGATTTTCTCACGAAATTTATTATCAAAGTTAGTAAGCATAAGAACATTATTACTAACGTGACGTAAACTGATAAGTCCGGGTGTATCCATTAGTTACGTTTTAATACTGTGTTATTATTATCAGATAGGTCTTCGTTTGGCTTTTTACTAAGCAATTCAATTACTGTTCTTACTATATCCATATCTTTCCCTCCTGGAATAGGTAGTTCGTCTTCATCAGACCATTCACTATATGCTGGAATAAGTTTTTGTAAAACTCCATTTTCTGCAAGTTCCTGTGTCATTCTATTATCATAAAACAATTTTACATTCTCACGATAATAAGTAATCATATCGGGCATCATTCCAACCTCTAATTCGTCATAAATATCAGAAGCGTTATTTTCTCTGTCAACAAACTGATTACGTTGGTCTTTCATTGGAGATATAAAACGAATACCTCTATTTTTTGGTAGATTAATAATAGATACGGGCAAGATTGAATAATATTCATCCCTTAATTCATCACAAATAACAGGAACATTACTAAAAGACTTACAATAAGCATCTAATTGACCAAAATCATTATAGCTTATAGCATTTAAGCATATTTGATAAATAACAGAATTAAAAGCCATTTCAATATATTTCTCAACTTCGGCAGGATGATATTTAGATAGCGTGTCGGCTACATTATCCCCTCCTGTTAAAAATCGAATAACTAATTTTGTTAATACTTCTTTTGTCATTATTCTTCTTTTCCTTTCATTGTTGCGTATTGAAACAAATTAGCTTCTTTTAAATTTATTCCTATTTTTACAAGTAACAGATTGCATATTTCAATATGACTATCATCACCCCAGTCGAGTTGAACTGAGTTTATTGGGTCGTAAACAACTGCATCTGTTAATGAATCTATTGTATAAGCATATACAGGTATTATCGGCTCTTTTAAATAAACAAAGTCAACAAAACCTATATTTTTAGGTGCAAAACGAATAAAATTATTTTGGAAATTTGCTATTGGATATTTTAAAGATGGTTGTGTAATTGGACATGATAGTCTAGAATCCCATTGAGCGTCAGTAAGAATATCTACTGGTCTGTTTTTAATAGAAATACTACAATCGGGATTTGAAGTAACTTGTTTGTATAAAATTGAAGAATAATGAAAATAATCGGTAGGAAGTAGAGCATATCCATTAGAATCAATTTCTAAAGGCATTACACCATCTTTACCCATCCAAACCTTAAATGCGCTTAAATCATCTGTAATTTCCTGAGTATCTTCAAAATGTTTATATTTTTGTTTAAATAATTCAGTTGAAACAATTGGAAGAAGTGTATTAAACTGATTAGGAGAAAAAGTTTTTCCTGATTGCTCTTTATTTGAAACGTAATTTATAAAATCTAATATTTCTTGTAGATTCATTATGATACGTCATTAATGAAATAAACCAATGTAACATAAATAGGGCTATCACCATAAGCATAAGACCATCCATAGGTTGGGTCTTCTGAGCAATATAGTTCAATCCCTTTATTTTCGTATAATTCAGAAGACGCTACTGTCGGAATCCCTCTTTCTGTATAACGACTTGTTGTTGTGAATACCGTATTGGTAAATGTACAGATAACGCCTCCACCTACATATCTTAAAACTGGATATACAGTACCTACCGATGTTACATACGGGATACTTCCAAAATCATTTGTTATTGACATTCCTATAATCTCTATTATCTTTCCAGTTCCTTGTGCTGCTTTTAATAGTGGAGAATTTGAATTTAGTTCTCCCATTTGTGTTGGTGTAACCAAGAACTTCTCAACAATCAATTCGCTTGTTCCGCTTATTTTTTTGTCTTCAATTACGGTTAAATCATAAGTTGGTAAAGCTTCTGTGTTTGTATATTTGGCAATAATTAATAATCCGCCATTTAGTGCTTGATATTCTGTTAGCTTATACCCAAGAATTTCAACATCATTCCCGTTTAATGTTACGTTTGCTCTATAATGAATATAAAAAGAAGCTCCATTTTTTATTGCTCCACCAGCAGCCCCCATATCAGAAATTTTAAAATCTGACGTTAATGTCGCTGTCCCTGTAAGAAATATTTGTTCTGAATTTCTTGATGGATGAATTAATGTTGTTCCGCCTGTTGAACCTATCGTTATTTCTTGTTCTGAACTTGTTGGTCTTGGATAAACAGCATCATCAACTAAAACAGTTACTTTCCATGCACTATCAATATAAATACACTCAATAATACAATTATTCATTAACTGTTCTTGTGTTAAATATGTCCCAAAAACATCAACATTATTCATATTAGTGGTTATCCGACCATTATATTTTAATTTAATTGTCATTCCCTCATAGGCAGTTCCTGTTGGACTAATAGTACAATTTCCAACTAATGTTACGTTTCCTGTTGTTGTAACTATAAATTGTTCTTCTGCTAATGATAAATCAACTGTTGCTATTGTACCAGCAGCAAGTAATTCAATTTTTGTATATCTTGGTAGTTCTGCCATAATTATAATTTATTTGATTTAACTCTTAATAATTTACACGTAGCTGGCGTTCCAGCTGTATCTGTGCTTCCTTGTATATAAAGAGTGTTTGCGGTTGTAAAATCTAATGACGAAAGTGCTATAAATGACACAAATGGAGCAGCTATTGTATTCCAAAGATTGCTACACATATAAGTCCATTCAGCACTTGCTGTACTGCTTGTTAGTCTTGTTATTTTTATATTCCAATATCCCACTGTATAAGGACTTGACGTTGGAGACATTACTCCTACTGCTATTGATGCTGCATTTAACAATGCTTTGAAGTTTTTAATACCAGTTAATGATGTAACGCTTAACCATACTTCTACTTCCACATAATCCCCATCTGAACTTAATGTATTCGCAGGAATATCAAATGATTTTAATGTAGTAAGACCTGCATTTGTAGTACTATCATCTGAAACATCATTTAAAAGCAAAAGACCATTAACTCCTTGCGCTCCCGGCTCCCATTTTGCTGTTGTAGAATTCCATTTTAGTACGTCTCCATTTGACGGAGAAACCGTTACGGTATCAACATCATGTAAATCATGTATTCCGAATGTATAATTAATCCATTTACTGGTTGCGGAATCATAAATAAGAACTTGTAAATCTTGTTCACCACTTAAATTAACGTCTGAATGGTCTCCTAATGATTGATTTTCTAAAGTTGAAGTAAAGTATGAAACTAATAAATCTGTGTCTAAACAAACTTGATAATCGGTAGTATTACCAACGATGTTTGTAGTTACGGTTATCCCATTTCCGCAAGTACTTACCGTTGTTATATCATTGTTTCCTCCACTTATCAAAGGAATAACTTGAACTGGTAAATCAGTTGTTTTTCCACAACAATAACAATCGTCTGATTTTATTAACTGAATAAGGTCGGATATTTGTTGGTCTTGGTCTGACTTACCACAGTCTGATGATATTGAAACAAGCATCCACTTACCCATTATTTTTATAAGTTTTTCTTGGTATCTTGTTGCTTCTCTTAAATCCGTTCCTTTGTATTCAAGCCATTTATTGTATAGGTTTGCAATACATTGATAAATACAACACAACCCATCATCACAATCTACATCGTGTTCTTCCATTGCACTAACAATCATTGTTAGTGTCGCACCAGTACTTAATAAATAAGTAACTGTTGTTTCCATTAAAATATTGTATGTCCTTGTGTAAATATTATTAACAGTAAGTTTTGAAACGCTTGATACCACATCTGCTACTGGTGGCGTAATTCCATTAGGTGCTTTTATGGTATGAACTCGTGAAATTACAATTGGACTAAGTTGTGTTCCGCATATATCGGCTATATACGTGCTTACATCTTCACTTATAAGTTGTGAATACTTACAATCATGTGTTACATTTAAAGTTATTTCTGGCTCTGTATAACAAAAGTTTTCTAACTTTGTTACAGTATATTCGGTTGTTGCTTCCCATTCCATAGTATCTGTTCCATAATTAGAACTTGGAATAATTTCAGAAACGACAACAGACGTTTGATTGTTCACAGAATTATACGTTGCACTTGCTATTGTGTATGTTCCTATAACAGCAGAATAACCAACGATATTTAATATTCCACCAGTTGCATTTAGTATCTGAGCCACATAATTCCCAGAAATTATAAATGAATTTAATGGTAATGATATTCCAACTAATGAGAAACTAAATGGTTCGTCTGTGATTTGTACTTTGTATTGAAAAGTATAATCTCCTGTGAAAACCCTGTTTAGTCCATCAAGAGGTAATGAGTGGTCAAAATGGTCAGATGATAACCTTGTAATATCCGGTGTTGTATAACTTGTGTTATCGTGGAATATTCCTACTGGATTTTGTAATTTAAACTTACCAACAACTAATGAAAGTGCCACCCCATTTGCCACATAGGGAGTATTATCTGTTATGGTTACATCATTCGGAGAATTTTGTAGATTGAAAGATACCGAAATATCAAAAAGATTTTGGTTCATACCTTTATATTTGGATACAAAAATACATACAAAGATATTTATTACAAAATTATTATGATTTTAATAAAAAGCCCTGTCTTTTTTTCGGATAGGGCTTTAAAAATCTATGTGTTGTTAATTGTGTTCTATTTATGTAACACTTACAACAAAACTTTTCTTTTCTGTTTCATTATCAGCAAACCAATCGCATAAGTCTTTTACTCTTTGAGGTTCTGTTTTACTATTAGGATTAATCTTGGTTATTTCTTTTAACCATTTCCCGTCTATATCCCTAAACGACCATTTTAATCCTTTTCCAACAGGTTTTATTCCTATTTTCCCTTCCTGTAAAGCTCTGTTTATAATAGCCATTAGTTCTACGTTTTCAGGTTTGCTTTCTCCTTCAAGAAATTCATCATATACTTTTCGTTGACCACCTTTAAATATGTAATCTAAACGAGTGAGTAATTCTGTTTGAATCTCCCATATAGATTTTGTGTCAGTTTCGGATATACCATAAGACAACGCTCTTTTTCTTAATGCCTCTTCAGACATTTCAGAATCTTCTTCGTCTGCTGTTTTAATTAGATATTCAACTTTTAGCTTAGACTTATCTACATTGATTTGAATATATGCTTCTTGTTGTTTATCTTCTACAATAAAATGCTTAATTGTATTACTTGTTCTAATACTTTCAGTAATCGAATTTTCACAGAACGGAGAAATAAATAAAAGGAAAAATGCTAAATCGGCATCCTTTTTATAAATTTTTAAATATCCATCAAAAATCATATTGAATGGTTCAAAAATAGGTTTCCCTTCTACACTTCTTGTTCTACTATAATATTGCCATTCTTCGGATGTTGTTGTTCCTTCTACTGTTTCAGTAAAACGAATCATTTTCCCTCCAGGCCATTCAGGTTTTTTAATTGGGTTGTTATTCGCATCAATAATTTTCATCTTAAATCGGTCTGGATATTTTAAGATGACTGGAAATTTGAATCTATCCTCTATTAATTTAATTCCCTCTTGTATTCTTTTCGCATAAGGGTTTTGCGTGTTTCTGTCATTAGCGTCAATTCTTTGACCATTAACATTTATCATTTTTTTGTCATTTAGATTATAAAAAAACAGGGAGGTGTTTCACTCCCTGTTGTAAAATTAATTTTTATTAGTGTTCGAGTACAATAAACTGATTTGCTTTTGCAATTTGCAAACCTAATTCTGCTTGTTGGAATGTATGTTTTCCATCAACATCAGTAACAGCAACTTCGTTATCTTTAGCTGCTCCACCACCAACAAGTGAGTAAACTTTAAAACGACGACTATAATCACCAAGTCCTTTGTATTTTACTTCTATGTTGTTCATTGCATTACCTGATACAGGGTCAATAGGACGGGTTAAAGGAATAATAACCCCTTTTTCATCGTATAAATATCCAGTTGTTCCAAATGTTTTTGGATTAGAGAAATTTTCATTTACCTTAACCATAAAATTAAATTTCGAGGTTTTTATTACGTTGAAATTCATTGAAGCCATAAGTCCAGCATCTCCACCAAATACTGAATTAGTAACATCAGTATAGTCAACAGCTGTATTTTTCAAATATGTAACCATTGAATTAATAATTGCTTGAGCAACTGTTAATCCTCCTAAAATCATTGCATTTTTATTGGTTACTCTCTGACGAACTAGATATGTTTCCCATGCTTGGAAATCAGGAACAGAAATAACTCCACCATGATTATAAGTTAATCCCCTAGCTTTTGCAGCAGGGAAAAGACCCTGTGTGGTATAAATAGGATTGGCTGCTCCCGAAACACTTGATGTTTCTGTTAATGCACCACCTGTGTTTTCCTGACTTGTCCAAAATGCTCCGTCAATAGCGCAAGCATGACGATAATCTAAATCCATAGTCATAGGTGTCCACCATCCATCAATAGTACCACCATTTTCAAAATGGTCAAACCATACTGCATTTGCAAGTTGTCCACCTTCGGCTCCTACTTGTTCTTTTATAATTTGAGTATAGTATGTACGTTTAACAGCTCCACGTGCTGCTGGAGCAATAGAACCTGTTCCATCTGCTGACGCATTTGATGAAATCCATAAATAAGTACCTGCTGCAATAGCACCTAATGTTTGTGTGTTGTCCACAGGAGTAAGAGTAAATGTGGTATCAAATGCAGGGCCAGGGCCAACTGCTTTATTTGATAGTCTACCCTGTGTACCATTGGGCATATCAATAATTGCCTTGTCTCTAGGATAAGAATTACCATTTGCATCAATATCGTTTGCATGCAATGTTAGTGTAACAGTGTTACCTGCTCCCGGGTCTACCCATCCTGTTTTTTCTTGGAAGTTTTCTACTATGTACTGGTCTTCGTAAGCGTTCCATGTACTAGACGATACTTTTGTTTCTCGTCCCATTGAACGTAAAATTTGAAATAACGGTAAAAATTGGTCTCCGTGTTGCTGAAATAAAGTATTTGCAACTTGAGGTTTGTGAAAGTCAAATAACGACATCATCTGATTCGTGTATTTGGAACTGATAGCTTCGTGTGCCATGATTTTTGTTTGTTTTTAGTTAATAAATTAAAATTTTATCCCGTATTGTTTTTGAGCATATTCAATAACTTTTCTTTGAACAGCATCGTTTTTTGTATTCGCATCATCAGAACCGGGAGGGATGTTACCGTTCTTTTCTTTTTTAGCAGATGGATTATGATATTTTAACGCATACTCTTCATCATTCATGGCTCTCGCCTTGTCTGCTACCGTTTGAAATATTGCTTCCTTATTATCAAGAAAAAACCTGTTTTCAATATAACTAATTGCCTCTCCAATAGATTCTTTATTAAGTGGCTTTTTGTTACTTACAAGAAAATCATTCATTTCTTCTCCGTACTGCTTTCTCATATCATCCGAAATCTCGAAATCCATAAAGTGCTTGGGATTTTCATCATTCTTTCCTTTTGTGAAAATAGGAAGAACTTTAAAGTCAGTTATTACTTTTGGAGTAATTTCATCCCAACCGGTTTTAATTTCTTTTTCTTGTGCAAGTTCTTTCTCCTTTTTTTCAGATTCAATTTTTTCTAAATCAACTTTTTCAGGAACTTTAATTTCATCGAAATCTTTTAAAAGTTCCCGTCTGGCTTCCTTAGAATCAATATCTAACTGAATCATCCGATTGCGTTTATCTTTTAATTGTTGAAGGTCTTCTGTGTCAACAACTTCGTCAACGTCATATTTACCTTCTATAAACGCCTTAACCTCATCCATTTTATCTTTATAATCAGGATTGTCCTTAACAAATTTCATTTCTAGAATCTCTAAAGGAGTTTGTTTGTTGAACACCAAATTAAGATAGGTAGGATAATCTTCGGGTTTTGTTTTCGCAATCTCATTAAGTTTATAAAGAGTTTCGTTGGCAAATAAATTACCTTCTAATTCTTTTATTTTTTGTTCCCTTAAATCAAGTTCAGATTTTAACTGAGCTGCTTGGGATTTTGTTATTTCGTGGTTTTTTAATGCTTCTTTGATTTTTTCTGGAGTGTCCATTGTTTCTCCAAATTCTTCCTTAAAGTTAAATGTGGGTTTCTCTCCATTATCTAATGCTAATTTTTCTTTAACAAGTCTTTCTTGTTCTGCAATATTATCAGCATTAATATTTTCATGTGGTATTTCTTCACTTATTGCTGTTTCATTGTTGGGTTGTTTTGTTGCAAGTTTTTTGGATTCCATAGACTGTTCCCAACCTGCTATTAATTCAGGTTTACCAATATATTCTACTGGCATTTCTTCTTTAATCACATCATTTTTATCATTATCGGGCATAACTTTGTTTTTAAGATTAATTAACAAAATTAAAACCGAATGTATTATTAATCAAATTATTTTGATTTTCAACTATTGAACAGGAGTAATTTCTTCTTGTTCTTCGGGAGGTGTTTGCTCCATTGATGCTGACATTATGGTTTGTATTCCTGCTGCCTCCGCATCTTTTCTTATTTTATCTGCATTAACTTCTGTTTGAAATAATGCTTTGAAATATTCTAGTTGAATTTGATTTTTTGTTTTTGCCGTATCAAGTGCTATTTCATTTTGTGTTTTGTTATTATCGGCATCTATTTGAATTTGTCCGTTTGATTGACTATTCGCTTTTGCAATTTCCATTGATTTTGCCTGAGCAACCTGTTCCCTATAATTTAGATACGCATAAGCATATTTCATCCCTGATGCTGTTCTTACTAATTGCGAAACAAACAAATAGTCAGCAAGTGTTATTCCAGGCATACCATTTTTACCTGCTCGCATTGATTCGTTTGCTGCATCTAAAATGGTTTTCTTTTCTTCTTCATTTGGTCTTGCTTGTATTTTTATTCCGAATTGAATCACATCTTTGTCTCCAGCGGTAGCAATTGCCTTTACGCCAACATCGCCAATAACACCATTATAACCTCTTGTTGGGTCTTCGTTGTATTTACAAATCAATTGAGCACGATAAGCAAATGATTTTGCATAAGATTCTTTTATATATATGTACCCACCATAAATAGGTTTTAGGCAATTATTAGTTGATGCTAATGATAATTTTTGCTGAGTTGCACTTGTTCCGCTTCCTTGTTCTAACGACAAGGTAACTGGGTCTATTCCACTTACCTGTGATAGTTGTTGAAATGCCATATTCAAACCCTGTATTGTGTCTACCATTATTGTACCCATTCCGTTTGGTAATGGTGATATTGGCATTGGTGATGGGGAACCTCCTGCTAAATCAGTTCTTCTATAAGCAACACTACCAGTCTGTCTCCAAAAGTTAACCATTTTATATGGGTCGGCTTTTGTTTTATTTCCAACTGTAATATTTTCCATTGCTCCCCATTCGATTGCTAAACCTGGAGGTGGACACATAGCGACCGCATTTTGGTATCGAAGTCTTATCTTTTCAATATCATCAAGAACGGGAATCATTGCTTCCATCATTGACTTTCCAGGAAGTTTGTATACATGGAAAGGTAATTTAGCGGTTTTCCCCTCTCTAACAATATCAGTCATCATTCCATCATCGAAAACAATATCGGTTCCAATAACCCAACGGCATTGATATACTACTTCAATATCGGTAATAGTTGTTTTTTTAAATTCGGTGTCCCAATATTTTCCAAACTTACCATCATAAAAAGCCGTCCCAGTTCCATTTGCTCTTGTTTTTTTTATTTTGTAGGTTCTGTTTAATGATTTCCATGTACTATATAAAACAGGCACTTTCCATCCTCCATAAGGGAATGTTCCGTCTGAATTCATAATACCATAACCATCATTCCAAAATTGTGGGTTTCCTAAGTATCCTCGATATAGTATTGCTGTTTGTTTTAGATAATCTTCGTCTAATCCTGTCTTTTTTCTTAATTCATTAATAGTAAGATATTCTGGTAATGCTGCAAAATTAGAATTTTGAAAATCATTTGTCTTGGAATAATCTATAATAAGGTCTGCTACATCAACGTATTGCTGTGTTACTCTTTGGGTGTCAGTATTAACCACATCCATTGTAGCTGCAATGTTTAAGTCAATAAAATCTTTTATAAGTTTGTCCTTAATCCATTTATTGTTTGATTCATAAAACGAAATATCAATTAATTGCTCCATAAAAGTTTCATAGGATAACTTAAATCCACCAAGTGTTGCAAATAATTCAAGTTCTTCTCTCGTTTCAGGTAATACCTTTTGTTCTGTTTCTGTTCCTAAAAGTTGATTTATTTGTCCTAATTCTTTTTCGTAAATTTTGTCAAACCACAAAGATTCTTTCTTGGTTTCTCTTGTTGCACCTGCCTTAATTCCTGTATCATCTACCTGTACATCGTGTTCTGTACTTTGGAATATCCCTTGTATTTTTTGAACAATACTTGGAGCTGGAGAAAAAATATCATCAAAATTAACATTCATCCAACCCTCACGTTTTTCGTCTCCCTCTTGATTTCCTAAAAAGATATTTTTATATTGTGTAGACGATTGCCTTCCCTCAGAATAAGAACGAAACAACTCAAACTTACTTCTTAAATCAAAAGTTATTCCTGTTCTCCCCCTATAATAGTGGCTTAATATAGCTTCGCTATATGCCTTACACCATTCTTTATTTTTTTTTGATGGGTCTATATCATCTTTTGGGAAGCCGTAAGAATCCTTACTGTACTCGTCAAATGAATATTTAAAGTCCAATGTTAGAATTTTTTACAAAAATAACACAGACTTATAAC
>Ga0172371_10006377_pt1 | contig 17185 bp, 14 predicted proteins | sample Lak12m_FD_114543 | JGI IMG/M metagenome (GOLD analysis project Ga0172371, IMG submission 114543) | Freshwater microbial communities from Kabuno Bay, South-Kivu, Congo - kab_022012_12m | ecosystem: Environmental > Aquatic > Freshwater > Lake | place: Democratic Republic of the Congo: South-Kivu...
CTCCAGGGCCGCCAGTTTGGCGCCCGCCCTGGCATCCTCGGGCGTGATCTGGGAAACCACCGGGAAAAGAAAACGCCAATTCCAGGGATTGAAATGCATGTCGTAACCGAGACCCTCGATCAGGGACTGATACACGTGCGAATGACCGTTGATCAATCCCGGGCAGACCACGCAGCCGCCGGCATCCAGCGTTTTTACTGCATCCACTGTCAACCGTGGCCCGATCGCCGCGATCTTTCCATCCTGAACCGCCACGTCGCAATTCTCGATCACCTCCCGCTCGGGATTCATGGTGATCACGGTTCCGTTTTTTATAATCAAATCAACAGCCATCTGGTCTTCTCCAAAAAAATTATTCTTTAGACGCCGGGACAAATTCGCCCCAGCCGCGTTCGGCAGTGATCTCGCTGCCGTTCCATACCATTCTGCCCCGCACGAATACCGCTTCCACCCGGCCGGTCAATTCGCTGCCTTCATAGGGCAGGCTGGAAATGCGCGAATCCGCTCCCAAATTCGCCACAGTCCATTTCTTTTCTGCGTTGAAAACGACCAGGTCGGCATCCTTGCCAGGCTCGATGCAGCCTTTGCGTTTCGCAATCATGGCCAGGCGCGCCGGTGCGCTCGCGAGCGCTTCTACCATGCGTCGCATGGACAAGCGTCCCTGCACCACGCCAAAGCTGTGAATCAGCGGCAGGCTGAGCTCAAGGGAGGCAATGCCGGGTTCAGCCTCGCGGGCTGATGGCCGTTTTTTATTTTTATCCGGCAGCGCGCCCAGAAAATGGTCGCTGACCACGGTGTTGATCAAGCCGCTTTCCAACCCTTGCCAAAGCGCGCGGTTGTCGGCCCCGCGGCGCAGCGCCGGCGTGACCACCACGCGTTCGGGCTGCTTGAAGAATTCATCTTCGTTCAGGATCAGGTAATGCGGCGTGGTCTCAGCGCTGACATCCACGCCCCAGCCCCGATACGCGTCGATCAAATCCAAAGTGCGGGCGGATGACACGTGACAGATATGGATCGGGGCGCCGGCCGCGCGCGCCATCTCGAGCAGTTGGGCGGCAGCTACCTGCTCCGCTTCCGGCGGATTGGCGCGCGGGAATCCCAGCGGATCATCCCAATTAACATCCCCGAGCAGCGCGGGCTCCTCCATGTGCACGGTCAGGCGCAAGCCGGCTTTGACGGCTCTTTGAATGGTTTTCCAGATTAGGCGGGTGGGCGGATTCGACAACATGAAAAGCTTGAGCTGACGGACGCCGCAAGCGCGCAGTTCATCCAGTTTTTCCAGGTCTGCCTCGTCGATCACGATGCCGCCGGTCAGGCCGAAATCGCAAACGCATTCGGCTCCCGCCCAATCGCGCCGTTCGGCGCACTGCTGCGCATTTGTCACGGTTTTAAATGGCGGCATATCCAGCACAGTGGTAACCCCGCCTTTCACAGCAGCCTGGCTGCCATGATAAAACGTCTCCGCGCCATCCTGGATATGAGCGTGCAGGTCGACCGCGCCTGGCAGCAGCATATTTTCACCGGCATCGTATAGCGGCGCGCCGGGCGGCAATTCCGTTTCCGGTGGGAAGAATTGAGAAATTCTTCCGCCCTCGATGGCCAGCGCGCCCTTGCGGAACCCGCCTTCCATCCAGATCCTGCCGCTCCTGATCAGTTCCATTCTTTCTGCCAATCCCTTTTCACCACCAGATACCGGCGGCCGTCCCGCCCAGCACCCAATCCAGTTCCTGCGCGCTGAATCCCATTTCCTTGCGCATCGTTGCCAAATTCTCCGAACAAGACCAGTGATCCTCCACGAAGGGAAAATCGGAACCCCACAGGCAGCGCTGCGCAGTAAAACGATCCACGACCGCGCGCAATAATTTCCATGCGTCCCGGTAAGGCGCCGTCTGCTGCGAGAAATAATTCAAACCGGACAATTTGACATAAACCCGCGGGAATTCAGCCAGGTCGAGCAGGCTGGTAATCTGCGCGTCTGTTATATCGCAGCCGGGCTGCGGCCTGCCCATGTGATCCAGGATGAAGGCCAGCTTCCATTTCTCTGCCCATGCGCGCACCAGCGGAAAATAATCCGGGGTCAGCTGCAGGCAGATCGGCAGGCGCATTACTTCACAGGCTGCGAAAAGAGCAGTCAGGGGGCTGTTCCTCCAGGTCTGCACGGGCTCGAGATTTAAATTGATGCGCAGGCCATCCGCCCCCCTTGCGTGTAAATCCCAAAGCGGTTTATCCGCGTTTTCTTCCAGGGGATTCACCAGCACCACCGCGCGCAAGCGCGCCGCATCGGAATTCCTGCAATCCAGAACATAGGCGTTATCCCAGCCGTAGGGCGTGGGCTGCACCAATACTGCCTTATCAACGCCATTGGCGCGCATGATCTTCTGGTAGCGTTCCAGCGATGCGTCGTTTTGGGGTGTATAACCGCCAATCGGCTGCCACGGGTACTTTTCCGGATTCTGCACCCACAGGTGCAAGTGCGCGTCGATGATCACGGAAAACGCGCCTCCAAACCGCGCACCAGGAAATAACCCACTTCCAGGTAGGGAACCTCGATCCCCTTTTCCCTGGCCAGCCGCCAGATCGCCCCGGCGGTGTCTTCGATTTCTGTTTTCCTGCCGCGTTCGATATCCAGCAGCATGGCCTGTTTATAGCCCTTGCCGCCGCGTTCTTCCCATTCGCGGCCCTGCCGCATCACTGCCGCCACGCCTTCCGCCACGCTTCCGCGGCAGCGCTCCATCACTTCGATGGTCGGGTAATCCCGGATCTCAACCCCGCAAGCCTGCGCAACACGCACCATATCGCGCGTGATCATCACCATCAGGCGTGCGAAATCCGGCGACTGCATCACTTCAGTTTGGGGCAGGCGGGTCATCACAGCCGCGATGGAGGAAGGCGTCCACCAGGTCACCTTGCTCCATTCGATGCCCTCGATATCCTGCGAGGCTTCGCAGGGCAAGTCGGCCGCTTTGAACAGATCGGTCAATTCGCGCACAAACGGCGTGATGCCCTGGTAAGCGTCGCCGATCCAGGTCGGGAAGTCATCATCACCGCGCTGAACCCTGCCGTAATCGAGCAGCGCGCCGGCCACGCGGCTGACAATGCGAATCACGTCGGCTTGGGGAAAAGCTTGCTTCAATTTTTCAGCGTGGCCCAACCCGTTTTGTACGGTGGCGACGGCTTTCAACTCCACGTGGCGGATGCTTTGCAGGGCTGCCGTGCTGTCGCGGTTTTTCACCGCCACGATCACCAGGTCTGTCTCCCGCAGCTCGGCAGGATCGGTTGTTGCGCTTACCTGGACCATCTGGCTGCCTTGCGGTTTTTCGATGAGCAGGCAGCCGTCATTTTCATGGATCGCGTCCACGTGCGCATGTCGGCGGAACAGCAGGGTAACCTGCGCCCCGGCCCGGGCGAGATAGGCGCCCACCAATGCGCCCCAGCCCCCCGCGCCCAAAATGATAATTTTCATGGCCTGCGTCTCCGATTAACCATGTTTTTCATAACACCATTCCATCTCCAACTACGCAATGCCTGGCTTCAGGCTTTGGCGGATTCCGCGCTGCGGTGCCTGGCGGCGGCTTTTTTCTTGCGGCGTTCGCTGTTGATGGCTGATCCCAGCAATACCAGTAACGTGGAAATGTAAGGCAGCATCAACACGATCTGCGAAGGAAAGCCGAATTGCTGCAGCCGCACCGCCAGGGCGTCCGCGAACCCGAATACCAGGCATGCCACCAGGCTCGGCAGCGGTTTGCTGTTGCCGAAGTTAATGGCCGCCAGGGCCAGCCAACCGCGCCCGGCAGTCATGTTTTCCGCGAAAAGGTTCAAATATGAAAGCGACAGGAAGGTGCCGCCGAAACTGCAAAAAATGCCGCTCAGGATCAAACCGAAGTATTTCATTTTTTTTGGGTTGATGCCGATGGATTCCGCCGCTTCCGGTTTCTCTCCCACCGAGCGCAGGTGAAAACCCAATGGCGTTTTATACAGGATCAAATAAACTACCCATACGCTGAAAAAGGCCACGTACACCAGCGGAAAGTGTCCGCTAATCAGGTCGCCCAACACCGGGATATCCTGGATGAATGGAATCTGTATTTCTTTGAACCCGACGATCAGATCCGACTGGTATACGCCAGTCGCGTCCAGCATTTCCACCAGCAGGTAGTTGGTCAGCCCAATGGCAAAGATATTAAAAGCCAGGCCAACGATGATCGCGTTGGCGTTCAATTCGAGATGGATCAGCGCGAAGACCAGGCTGGCGATGATGCAGGCGGCCATCGCGTATGCCAGCCCGCCCAGGGGGCTGCCGGTTTTCACGCTGCCGACCACCGCGAAAAAGGCGCCGATGTTCAACATGGCTTCCATACCGACGTTAAAAATACCTACCTGGCTGGAGAAGATACCGCCCATGGTCGCGAAGAGGATCGGCGTGGCCATCCGGAATGTGGATGCAAACAAGGTAAGCGTGATGATTTTGCCGAGGTCTAGGCCGCCCATTTTTTAAATCTCCTTCTCAAGAAATCGACAAACACCGTTACGGTAACAAAAAACACCATCGCGCCTTTGACCATCACCACCACGGTTTGCGGCACGCCTGTCGCGGATTGCATGGATAAGGCGCCGTTGGCCAAGCCGCCATAGAACAGCGAAGCCGGAATGACGCCCAATGGATGGGTTTGGGCCAGCAAGGCGATCAACATGCCGTCCCATCCATACCCTGAGGAGAACGAACCCAGGAATCTGCCGAAAAAGCCCATGATGATAATCGCTCCGCCCAACCCGACAATGCCTCCACTCATGGTCAAAGCCAGAATATAACTGCGCTTGACCGGCAGTCCGGCTGCCGCCGCGAAATCCTTGTTCAAACCGACCATGCGCATTTCGTAGCCGGTCTTGGTTTTAAAAAGGAACCAGTACATGCCGAAAGCGACTATCAAAGCGATGATAAAACCGATCGTCAGCGTGGAGCCTTGCACCAGTTTGGGCAGCCGCGCGGATGCCTCCAGCACGGGTGAGCCTGCCATGCGCGCTTCAGGATCCTTGAATGGGAAAGCGATCAGGTATTCCGTGAACCGGATGCCGATATAGTTCATCATCAGGGACGTGACCATCTCGGCGATGTTCCAGCGCATTTTCAGGTAGATCACCGGCAGGGTCCAGAGTGCGCCGCCCAGAATTCCGGCTGCCAGGCACAGAGGAATATGGATATAAGCCGGGATGCCATGCAGGCTGAAGCCAACCAGGGCGGCCGTAAACGCGCCGATGTAGAGCTGGCCTTCCAGGCCGAGGTTGATCACGTTGGTTCGGTAGGCGATCGTGCCGGCGATACCCGCCAGGATCATGATGGTGGTGCGGTCGAGCGTATCGGCAAATTTGATCCCGTTGCCGGCGGCGCCGTTCCACAATGAGGCGTAAGCCGCAATGGGATCTTTGCCGGAAAGGAAAATGACAATCGCTCCGATGGAAATGGAGATTAACAGGATGATGGCATAGTTCAGCACCTGCGTTGCGGCGCCGACCAGCATATCCTTGAATTGCCTTTTGCTGTGTTTATCGATGGCACTAATCATTGAGGCATTCTCCCACTCCGGTCATCAACTGGCCGACGCGCTGCCGGATGCCCTCATCCCATTGGCCGGCGTCGGCAATTTTCCCCTCATAGAAAACAACGATGCGGTCGCTGAGCGCGAGCACCTCGTCCAGATCGGCGGAAACGATCAGAACCGCCGCGCCGCGATTGGCGTAATCCACCAGGATCTGCCGGATCGCCTCGGTGCCGGCAATATCGATCCCGCGCGTCGGCTGGGATGCGATCACCACTTTCGCTTTTTCCAACCCCAGCTCGCGGCCGACGATCACGCGCTGAATATTGCCGCCCGAAAGATTGCCCGTGCGCACCGTGATACCCGGGGTGGAAACCTGAAATTTATCAACCAGTTTGGCAGTGATGCCCAGAATTTCCTTCATGGTCAGCGTCAGGCCGCTGGAATACGGCTCGCGGTAATATTCGCCAGGAATGATGTTTTCCCAAATCACCGCTTCCATGGCAATGCCGGAGCGGTAGCGGTCAGAAGGGATGTAAGCCACGCCAGCCTCACGGATCTGCCGGGTAGTCTGATTCTGGATTTCCCTGCCCGCGATCATGATTTTCCCGCTGATGCAGGGTCTCAACCCAAGGATGGCTTCCACAAACTCTTCCTGGCCGTTGCCATCCACGCCTGCCACTCCCAGAATTTCGCCGCAGTGCAGCTCGAGATCGGCATATTTAACCGCGAGCAAATCGCGGTTGTCGAGCACACTGAGATTTTCAATTTTAAGGATGGGTTCCTGGATATTGGCGCTGGTGCGGATGCGCCCGCCGACGGTTTCTCTGCCCACCATCATTTCAGCCAGCTGGCATTCATCCGTTTCAGCGGTCTTCACCGTTCCAATCACCCTGCCGTTCCGCATGACGGTGGTTTCTTCGGATATTTCCAGGACCTCGCGTAATTTATGGCTGATAAACAGGATCGTGATCCCGCTCTCAGCCAGGTTTCGCAGCATGACAAATAATTCCTTTGTCTCCATATCGGTCAGCACCGCGGTCGGCTCATCCAGGATCAGGATGTCCGCGCCGCGATACAGCGCCTTTAATATTTCAGCGCGCTGCTGTTCACCGACCGAGGCGTCCATGGCCAGTTTGTCGAACTCGATATCGAAGCCATACTTTTCCGATATCTGCTGCACACTGGCTTTTACTTTCTTTTCATCAATAAAAATGGATTTTTGCGGTTCCACGCCCAGCACGATATTCTGCGCCAGCGTGAATGAGGGCACCAGCATGAAATGCTGGTGCACCATGCCGACCCCTCTTGCGATGGCTTCGCGAGGATTGGCCAGCCTGGTTTCTTCACCCTTGATGCGAATCGAGCCCGAATCAGGTTGGTAAAGGCCATAAAGCACCCGCATCAAGGTTGTTTTTCCCGCCCCGTTTTCCCCCACGATCGCCCGGATCGTGCCCTTTTCAACCGAGAGACTGACACTGTCATTCGCGAGCACATTGGGGAAAGTCTTGACGATATTTTCAACCGCAATCGTTTCTGCCATGTTTTTCACTTCTATTATGTATGGTTTCGGTTTAGAATTCGGGCGGGCCTTTTTTCATACCAATAAGGAGCTAAACATTCCTGCTGAAAAAAGGCCCGTACCTTTAAATCCGTTTTAAGTTATTCAGGCCGTTCGACGACGATCTCGCCGCTGGTGATCTTGGCTTTGATATCGTCAATGGTGTCTCTCACGCTCTGGGGGATCTTGTCGCCCATCACGGACATGTCGGTGATGTCCATCACGCCCGAAGCCACGCCGTATTTGATCTCGCCGGCTTCGAAACCGCCCGCGAATTCGCGCGCGATCACGTCATAGACTGCCTTGTCGGTGTATTTCAGAACCGAGGTCAAAATGTGTCCGGGTACGGTACTATCCCAGTTCACATCGGCGCCAATGCCATAAGCGCCGGTCTCTTCCACCGCTTCGAACACGCCCACGTCGCCAGATGAGCCGCACACCGTCATGACGATGTCCACGCCCTGGTCCTGGAACATAGCCAGCGCCAATTCCTTGGCTTTGGCCGGATCGCGGAAGGAACCCACATAAGAAACCAAAACCTGGATTTCCGGATCGACATAAGCCGCGCCCTGCTGGTAACCGCTCAGGAAGCGCTGTACGCTGGGTACTTCCATGCCGCCCACAAAGCCGATCACCTTGCCTTCATTCATGTTCTCCAGGTCAGTCTGGGTGGTCATCGAGGCAGCCAAAACGCCCGCCAGGTAAGAGCCTTCCTGTTCCTGTGAGATCAGGCCGACCACGTTGTCGCCGCCGGTGTAAGCATCTACCAGGGCGAAGTGGATATCAGGGAATTCGGGGGCTACGTTGGCCACCGCGTCGGTCATGGTGGAGCCGACGCCGACAATCAGGTTGTAGCCTTCCTGCGCAGCGGTGCGCACATTGCGTTCCCATTCTTCGGCCACTTCACTTTCGAGAATCCTCTCCTCGAAGCCGAATTCAGCCTGGGCTTTCTTGTAACCTTCACCGGCCAGGAACATGAAGCCTTCCATGCCGATGCGTCCAGCCGGAACCAAAGCAATCTTCAGCGGTTCAACCGGGGCAGCTTCTTCGGCCGGAGCTTCTTCAACAGCAGCTTCTTCCGCGGGAGCTTCAACGGGTTCTTCAGCCGCGGCTGGCGCGCAGGCAGCCAAAACCAACACTAGAACCAGCATACCTACTAAAATCTTGAACAGTCGTTTCATGGTATTTCTCTCCTTCATAAGTTTAAGAAAAGTTGTTTCCTAACACACCCTTCAATTCTTATATTCTCCGTACACCTCCTTTTCACCAAAAATCCTCTTTTTATTCGACCAAACTACGGAAGCGGCCAATCGTTGATCTTCCAGAGTTTCACCGCTTGTTCCTTGGATTTGGCATACACTTCTTTTTCGTCCACTTTGACAAAAGCCCCGTTTTCCAGCAGCACTTCGCCATCCACCAGAACGGTATCCACGTCTGTCCGTTCGCAAGTGTTGACAATATAGTTGACTGCGTTGACTTCGAAAATCGGCACCGTTGAACGGTCCCGCAGCAGGACAATATCCGCTTTCTTGCCCACTTCCAGCGAGCCGATTTCTTTTTCCATTTGAACAACCTTGGCGGCTTCCGTGGTGGCCATGCGCAGCACTTGCTCGTCTTTCATCAATTCGGGGTTTTCATATTTGATGCGATGGATCATCTGGGCAGTGCGCATCACTTCGAAGTAGTTGAAGGTCTGGCCATCCGTGCCCAAACCGACCGTTACGCCTTCCCGGATCAGGTGCAGCATATCCGGCCAAAAGCTGAAAATGGCATTGGATTCGGAGTTATGCGCTACCTTGACGTCATACTGCTTGAAAATCTGCGGATCCGCCCACTGGTCAATGTAGCTGCAGTGGAACAGGATCAGGTTGGGGCTGAGGAAACCGATATCCGCCAGGTAGCGCGTCGGCCGTTTGCCGAAACGCCGGCAGGTATCGAAATGATGATAACGGTCATCCAGGTGGTGCATCATGTAACCGGCGCCCAGTTCATCGGCTGTCTTTTTCACTTCCTGCAGCAATTCCGTGGGACAGGTGTAGGTCGTATGTACGCCGAGGCGTCCGGTTATGCGGTCATATTCGCGGTCGCGGGCTTTCTTGAAGAAATTGACGTTTTCCTGGAGCCCCATCGCCGCGTTCTTCTCGCTGATCCTGCCGGTGGTCTCGAAGGACAGAATGGCGCGGATGCCGGTTTCCACGCAGGCGCGGTCAACCGCGTCCAGCGCGCCGGGCAGCGCGTAAGAGCCTTCGGCGGTATCGGTGGTGGTGGTGATGCCGCTGCGCAGGTGATCGAGCACATTGGCGCGCGTGCCGGCGTACATCACCTCCTGGTCCACGCGATCCTCCAGCAGCGGCAGCCAGAAGCGGTCCATCCAGGAGACGAACGAAAAGTCGGGGGATTCGAAACCCGAGTAAGGGATACTGCGCACCACTGCGCTGTACAAGTGATTATGGCAGCTGATCATGCCCGGGATGATGATCTTGTCGTGCGCATCGATGATCCTGGCGCCATCTTTGTTCGAAATGCTGCTGCCCAGCCCAATCTCCTTGATGCGGTTGCCTTCGATGTAGATCGTGCCGTTGCGGATCACTTCGTTGGAAGGGTTCATGGTCACGATCAAACCATTTTTAATGAGTAAATTGTCCATTCTTGTCTGCCTCCTTATCTTAGTGTTTTATATTCTTATTTCACGCTGTTTTTCTGGGCAGCGTCGCGCAGCTTGGTCATGCTTTCGCCAACCGCATTTTTCAGGAAAGTGATGTCGTAGGAATAGGCGATGATCTGCATGCCGCGCTTATTCCATTCGATCAACCAATCCAGGTTGCCGATGTGAATACCGCAGGGGACTTTGTGCTTCTTGCAGGCATCCAGCACGGTTTGAATGTGCGGTTCCAGGGCGGCCAGGGTATCCTTGGCATGCACGCCCATGCTCAAGCTGAGATCGACCGGCCCCAACACGACCGCGTCCACCCCTTCCACCGAAACGATATTTTCGATATCCTCGACAGCCTTCTTGCGTTCGATCTGTAAAATGATCATATTCTCGCGATTGGCTTGCTCGGTGAACTCCCAAACATCCTGTGCCTGGAAATCATTGTGCCCTTTCGGTACCGAACAGCCGCGGCTGCCTACCGGCGGATAATGGGTGTGTTCAATAATGCGTTCGACCTGCTCACGCGTTTCGATGCGCGGGATCATGATGCCCATGGCGCCCGCGTCCAGGATGGTGGCCATCAAGTGATATTGATCGTCGGGCACGCGCACCAGCGGCACGACGCTGGTCAGCCGTCCAACCTTGACCATATCGGTGACCAGGCCCAGGTCGTTGGGGCCGTGCTCCATATCGAAAAAAAGGAAATCGCAGCCGGCTTGCTGCATGATCAGTGAAATGGCTGGCGAGCGCGAATCCTGCGCCATGGTTCCGTAAACCGATTCTCCTGCTTCCAGTTTCAAACGTAGTGGGTTTGGTTTCATAAAATATGCTCCTCGAAATTATTTGGTTTGGATAATTTCCGGATTGGCCGGAAATAATGGCATTTCCCCGCGCAGTACGCGCAGCACGTCTTCAGCCACCATCATGCCCATCCTGCGGCGGCCTTCTTCAGTAAAGCTGGCCAGGTGGGGCGTCAGCACCACCTGATCCATCTGGAACAACGGATTATCGGGTTTGGGCGGCTCTGGGTCAAAAACATCCAGTCCGGCGCCCGCGATGACGCCTTCGCGCAGCGCCTGCACCAAAGCATGCTCATCCACCACCGGCCCGCGCGCAGCGTTGATCAGAAAACCCTGTGGTCCCAGCGCTTTCAGGATTTCCGCATCGATCATGTAGCGGGTTTCGCTGGTGGCCGGGACATGCAGGGAGATCACCCTTACCTGGCGGGCCATTTCAACCAGGTCGCTGCAATATACCGCCCCCCACTCCTCAACCTTCTCGCGGCGCACCGCTGGATCGTAAGCGAACACTTTCATATGCAGCGCGTCGCGGCACATCTCGGCAAAGCGGCGTCCGATGTTGCCGAACCCCACCACGCCCACGCTGTCGCCTTCCAGTTCCGCCCCCACTACCTGGTCGCGGATTTCGAAATTCCCCTTGCGCGTCTCGCGGTCGAGGAAGGTCAGCCGGCGGGCAGCCGCCATCATCAACAGAAAAGCATGCTCTGCGGTCGATTCGGTCGGTCCCAGCGGCGTGAACACCACCGGTATCTTGCGGCGCGTGGCCTCGGCCAGATCGACGATATCCAGCCCGGCGCCATGCCGGCCAATGACTTCGATATTGGCGGCCGCTTCCATCTCCGCCGCGCCCATTTTGTATCCCGCGCACAGGATGATGGCCTGCACATCCGCCAGCATGGCATTGATCTCCGGCGGGCTGGCTTTATAAGGGGTCAGGATATGCGCTTCTTTGGAAATTAGGTCGATTGCGCTTTCATGGATGGGTTTGTTGATCAATACTTTTTTCACGGAATTTCCTCTAACAATAAGATTTGAGCAGTATGTAAAAAAAGACGGCTATTTCGATCTCTCTTGCATAGCCGTCTTGATATAAGGTAGGTAGCGCGCGGAGGAAGCTTCGATCAGCGTGCGCATGGCCTCGGAAGCGTCGAAAGGCAGCTGGTCCCTGATCGCTTCGGCTACCGCCTGATGCAGCTTCCAGCCTTCGCGCGTCAGCGGCAGGATGCGGAACAATTTGTCCAGTACCCTGAACAGGGTTTCGTTGATTTGGGCCAGAAACTTGTTATTGGCCATCTCCGCGATGATGGCGTGGAATTCCAAATCCAGGTCGTGGTAAAAATCATTGTCCTTGGATTCGAACACGGTAAGTTCATCATTCAACACCTTGAAGAGCCGCTCCACCTGTTGCTCGCTGTGGTTCCTGGCCGCTTGGTAAGCAAAACCTGTTTCCAGGATACCTCGCGCTTCAAAGAACATTTGCAGATCGGAATTCCCAAGGCTGAGGGACAGGTCGAGGATCTTTTCATAGGGATCGAACGGGCTGGCTGATACATAGGTTCCGCTGCCATGCCGCATCTCGAGCACCCCCATGGTCTGCAGGGATTGCAGCGCTTCCCGCAAGGTGGACATACCGACCTCCAGCGCGCGCGCCAACTCCCGCTGCGGCGGCAATTGTTCCCCCGGCGTCCAGTAGCCCTCGCTGATCATCGAGAGAATCCGATCAATCGTGGCTGTGGTGATATCTCTCCTGTGCACTGGCATGATTGGCCCTTTTTCCATAATCACTTCCTAAGTGTTCTGGTGGTCATGTGTTCTGAACACTTTTACTATATAAAAAATCCCTGCCAAAGTCAATAGGCTTAAGGGATTTTTTAAGATTAAATATCCTCCGCGCGGCTGCGCAGGACGCTCAAGCCGGGCGGTGGAATGCCGGGCCTAAACCCTTGAGGCGCACGCCCTCGCGCAGCTGCGTGTACGGGATCTTGCTGGGATCTTCGATGATCGCGCTGGGTGCGTCCACGTTGATGATTGCGTCCGCCAGCGGACCGAAATCCGCGCGGTAATGGTTGGCGCTTTTAAGCACCAGAATTCTCATCTCAGCCGGTTCGACCCCGACCACGCGGAACAGGTCCTGGTCGAGCGCCTGCATGCGTTCTTCGGAGACAACGATGCGCGCCTCGCCCAGACTGAGCTGGGCCATTTTGCCCAGGTTCAGACTGCGCCCGTTGATCATCGGGCCGTGGGCGGTAAACTCACCCGCGTGGGTTTTTTCCACGGTGTAAAAATCCTTGTATGGTTTATGACCGGGCAGGGAATGGCCGCCCAGTTCGATTTCGACCCGGGCGCCTTCGCCAACCTCGTGCGCCGCGCGCGCGGCGGCCGGATCCCAAATCACGCCCAGCGCGGTCAGCGGCGCGCGCTGCCGGACGATCTCATCCAGCAGCCAGACGGTATCGGAGGGGCTGCCGCCGCCGGCGTTATCCTGCACGTCCACCAGGATCACCGGCCGCCCGGATCCCGAAGCCAGTTGAATGGCTTCCTTCACTGCCTGGTCGGGGGCCAGCAGATTGACGCTGAAAGCGGCTTCGCGCTTCAACATCTCATTCAAAAGAAAACCGGCCGCCTGGTCAGCGCCGGCTTGCGTTTCAGCATAGGTGAAAATTGAAGGGCCGGTATGCGGCAGGTCGCAGGCGTTGAATCCTTCCATCATGGAAATGGAGACCACGCCAGGTTGCTGCTCGATCTGCGGCAGCAGCGCGTACAGGGAACGGGCCGGTTCGATGGTGGTGGGCTGGGTGGTGGCGGGCATCAGGAAAGGCGACATGCGAAAGGCTTTTTTCAGCGGTTTGCCGTCCAGCAGATGCTTCAGCACGCGTGCGCACTGCTGCCCGGTTTCGAAGGCATCCACGTGCGGATAGGTGCGGTATCCAACCAGCGCGTCCGCCAGTTGAAAACACTCTGCCGAAATATTGCCGTGCAAGTCAAGCGAGACCACGATGGGGATGTCGCCGACCAGGCGCCGCGCGCGCTTCAGGATTTCCGTCTCGCCATCCTGCAAATTGCCATACACCATCGCGCCGTGCAGGTCGAGGTATAAACCATCCAGAGGCAGGTTGGCTGCCAGTTCCTCCTCGATCAGGCCCATCAGATAATCGAACACTTCCAGAGAAGCCGGCGCGGAAGGCTCCGCCCCGCACCAGGCCAGCGGGAGGACTGTGAATCCGCAAGCAGGCGCATCCGTCAGGAAGCCGCTGCTGGAAATGTTCATGCGGCTTTGTTGAAAGTAATGGATTTCATCGCCCCTCAGTAAAGGCGGATAGAAACCATCCGTGTTAAGAAAGTGCTCGAGCGGCGTGGGGGTGTTGGAAAACGTGTTGGTTTCGTGCAGCAAGCCGGCCAGTCCGATTCTTTTCATGTTCATTCATCCTTTTCATCCCGCGATCTTCGGTGCGCTTCCATGCCACCCCGTCAATCATACAACATTTTTAATTGGAATGAATTTCTGAGCAGAAAAATGAATCTATCACGTGGGTCACAGCCCACGCATTTATGCATTTTTTAATCGCAAGCACGCTCCTGCGGGGCACTGGTGAATGCCTGCACTTCAAAGCGAAATCTGTGTTCATCTGCGTTCATCTGTGGTTGAGAAGTTTTTAGCGCCACAAACATACCAGGGCAATCGCAGGCACGCCCCTGCGCGGTGCAGGTGAATGCTTGCGCTATAAAAGGTCTGAGCAATCGGGGCTGTCCCAAAAGTCCTGATTTTTCTTTTTAGACAGCCAAAAGTGGGAGAAAAGTGCAAATAATAGCCCGTTTTTAGGGCAAATAGGTCTTAAAACCTAGGATAATTTTTATTAAGTGGGGTAGAAAAAAGGAGCTGTCTTCTTTTTAGACAGCCCCTCTTTTAGTAATCAAGCAACCACGGTCTTCAACCTATTCAACGGCACGCCCCTGCGGGTTACAGGTGAATGTCTGCGTTTCAAAGCGAAATCTGTGTTCATCTGCGTTCATCTGTGGTTAAGTGGTTTATGGCACCACAAACATACCAGGGCGATCGCAGGCACGCCCCTACGGGGTGCAGGTAAACGCCTGTGCTACAAATTTCAAGTCGTAGCCCACGCATTCATGCGTGGGGCTTCCCAGCCAGAGCAATCGCAGGCACGTTCTCGCAGGATGCGCACGAATGCCTGCGCACAAACAATTTTAAAAATAATCTGTGTGTATCCCGAAAACATTCGTGTTCATCTGTGGGTAAACAACTTTCGCAGGCAAGCCTGCCTGCTTGTAAAGCCTCAGCCAAGCAAACCCCTGGAAACCAAATCTTCCCGCAGCGTCTCCGGCGATGTGAACAGGAGCGCCTGCATGCCCAACTGCTCGGCTGCGCTGATATTGAGTTGATAATCATCGATGAACAGGCAATCCTGCGGTCGGCGCCCCACGCGCCGCGCAGCCAGCTCGAAAATGGCTGCGTCCGGCTTGATGATGCCTTCTCTTCCAGAAATGACCAGCTCATCGAACCATTCCAGGAATGCATGATCGCCGCGGATGAGCGAGAAGGTCTCCCACGACCAGTTGCTCAGCGCGCACAGCGGATAATCCGCCGCGCGTAATTCGGCCAGGATCTGCACCGTCCCGCTGATTTCTCCGCTCACTGTCTCCTGGTAACGTTCATAATAGGCATGGATCGCCTGGCTGTATTCGGGGTACAGGCGGCAGCGTTCCTCGATTGCCTGGGCCACCGGATAGCCGGCATCCTGGCGCATGTTCCATTCCTGCGGGCAGATCTCTTCCAGGAAAAAATCGATCCTTTTTTCATCACCGTCGAATAATTTACGAAACAGATAACGCGGGTTCCAGTCCAGCAGCACGCCGCCCAGGTCGAAAATAAAAGCCGGATTTTTGGATTTCTGGAAGCGGTTCATGGCTGGTGCTCCTCCGCCAGCGCAGCCGGTTCAACGGCCTGCGGTGAAGATGAAACGCTGCGCGAGAAAATCACTAACATCACCGCCAGCGCCGCAACCATGACAAAGGAAACCCGCAGGGAAGATTTATCAGCAATCAAACCGATCAACAGCGGCCCCACCAGCGAACCCGCGTAGCCGATATTAGCCACGCCGGCAATCCCCGTGCCCGGCGCGATGCCGGGTATGTTGCCGGCCGCGCTGTACACCAGCGGGATGATGTTGGATAATCCCAAACCCACCAGCGCAAAACCCGCGATTGCCACAGCGGGGGTGGGCGTGAAGATCAACACAACCAATCCAAGCACGGTCACCACCCCGCCCAGGCGCACGATGGTTTCCGGCTTGCGGACGCGCGCGAGCGCGTCGCCCAGCAGCCGACCAGCCGTCATGGTCAACGAGAAAGCCGCGTATCCCAGCGCGGCAAAGGCCGTATCCGTGCGCAGCACGCGCGTGAGATATACCCCGCTCCAGTCCGCCATGGCAATTTCGCTCATGGCCGAGCAGAACGCGATGGCGCCCAAAGCCCACAAAGCGCGCTGCGGCAGGCGGAACACGACCTTGCGGGCGTCCGGCTCGCTGCTGGTCGCTATAAACATGGGGTAAATAACCAGCAAGACCGCGCTGAAAAAGGCTGCGGTCAGCGCGAAATGCAGCACCAGCGGCATGTTCTGCAGCGAGGCCATGCCGGCGCTGACCAACGACCCGCACAACGCGCCGATGCTGTAACTGGCGTGGAAGGAGGACATCAGCGCGCGCCCTGCCCGGCGCTCCACCAGCACCGCCTGTTCGTTCATGGCCACATCCATGCTGCTCAGCATCCCGCCGAAGATCAGCAAACCGCCAAACAACGCGAGCGGGTGCGGCGCCAGCGCCAGCAGCAGCAGCGCCGCGCACATGCCCAGTCCGCCGGCCAGCGCGACCTTGCGGCTGCTGTAGCGCGCGATTAAACCGCCGGTTATGGAAAGCGCGGTCAATACGCCGATCGACATGCCCAGCAGCACCAGGCCCAACTGTCCTTCGCTGAGCATTAACCTGGCCTGCACGGCCGGGATGCGCGCCACCCAGGTGGCCATCAACGCGCCGGCAGTGAAAAATACCGCCAGGGCGGCAAGCTGCGATTTTCCCTCGGGGAATAACTTTTTCATGTTGATATCCTTAATGTTTGGTTTGTTGGTATTGATTTACCCGGCCTGGATGATCTGGATGCCCAGCGCCCGGTAGGGCGCCAGCGTCTCTTCCGGCACTTCTTGCTCGGTGACAATGTGAGTGATATTCTCCGCCGGCGCCACGATAAAAGGCGCGATGGCGCCCAATTTATCAGCAGTTAGCGTGGCCACCACCTCTCCGGATTGCTCGATCAATCCGCGTACCAGGTCTACTTCCTCGTACAGCGTGCTGGTGATGCCCACTTGCGGGTGCACGCCGCACACGCCCAAAAAGCAGATATCCGCCTGGAAACTCCTGATCTTGGCGGCAGCCTCCGCGTCGCAGGTCACCAGTTCGCGCGGGTTCATGCGCCCGCCCACCAGGATGACTTCCACGTGCGTATACTCCAGCAAGTAGAGCGCGATCAGCGGGCTGGTGGTGACCGCCGTGGCATGCAGGTCCAGCGGCAGGTTCTTGGCGATCTCGGCGTTCATCGTGCCCCCGCCGAATAAGATCAGCTGCCCGTC
>Ga0172371_10006378_pt1 | contig 17184 bp, 12 predicted proteins | sample Lak12m_FD_114543 | JGI IMG/M metagenome (GOLD analysis project Ga0172371, IMG submission 114543) | Freshwater microbial communities from Kabuno Bay, South-Kivu, Congo - kab_022012_12m | ecosystem: Environmental > Aquatic > Freshwater > Lake | place: Democratic Republic of the Congo: South-Kivu...
CCGCTAAAAGTTCTGCTTGCAATTGTGCAATGTTAAGTCTATACTTTGGGGAAATCCTGAAAGGAGATGCCGATGTCAACTGTACGAGATATGATCCGGGCAAAAGGGAGTGAGGTGTTTTCCATTGCTCCCGATGCCACAGTATTGGATGCGATGAATTTGATGTCAACACACAATACAGGCGCCTTGATGGTTGTGAAGGGCGGCAACGTGGAGGGGATTCTCTCCGAGCGGGATATTGTGCGCAAGGTCGACCTGGCCGGGAAGTCCGCAAAAAAGACAAAGGTCAGCGAAATCATGACGACCAGGGTCATTTATGTGGAGGCGGGTCAACCGCTCGAGGAATGCATGGCCCTGATGATTGACAAGAATGTCCGCCACCTGCCTGTATTCGATGGGAAGGAATTGCTGGGCTTGATTTCGGTGCGCGATGTTTTGAAGGAAGTTGTGGACGTGCAGAAATTCATGATCTCGCAATTGGAGCATTACATCACCGGCGGCGGCCGGTGATGTAATGGGCTTTGCTCCGGGTGGAAATAAATTCGGGCAGGTTGACACATCAACCCGCCCGAATTTATTCATCGAAGGTTAAGGTGGGTATTTGTCAACTTTTCGATTTCAGTCTATACTCAGCATATAGGAGTATTAATGTCCGAAATTGACCTTACCCCTCTTCAACTCGCTCTCGAAAAAATAATTCCGCTTGGCCGTTCGGGTTTGCTTCCCGCCCTGCATGCCGCGCAAAAAATTTACGGCTGGCTTCCGCAGGAGGCCGCCGCGGCAGTCGCGAAGAATCTTAAAGTGCCGCTGGCCGATGTTCACGGTGTGATCGAATTTTACTCACTCTTTTACAACGAACCGATTGGCCGACGCGTCATCCGCGTCTGCACCGATCCTGCCTGCGCGCTCAAAAATGCGGATGGACTGCTCGACCACCTCTGCTCCAACCACGGGATCGAACCGGGTCAGACGACCCCCGACCTGTCACTGACCATCGAGCGGAGTCCCTGCCTTGGGCTTTGTGACCAGGCCCCGGCCGCGCTCGTGGACGATCACGCGGAGACGAATATCTCCCCCGATTTCCATTCGTACGATTTGGGAATTCCTCAATCGCTGGTATATGGCTCGATCCATGAATTGACTGGGAACTGCGGCGACGGCACGACAACACTTGCAAAATATGGCGATTACCCTGCGTTCAAGAAAGCGCTGACGATGCGCCCGGAGGAAGTCATTGCGGAAATTAAAGCGGCGGGACTTGTCGGCCGCGGCGGCGCGGCATTCCCGACCGGTGTCAAGTGGGAAGGCGCGGCCCGGGCGGAAGCCATCCAGAAATACGTTATTTGCAATGCCGACGAATCCGAGCCGGGCACATTCAAGGACCGCGTCCTTTTGCTCGATGACCCGCATCGTATCATCGAGGGGATGTGCATTGCCGCATACGCAACCGGGGCGGCCAAAGGCTATATCTATCTTCGCGGTGAGTATCCGTACATTGCGCCTGTTCTCGAAGACGCATTGAAGGAAGCGCGCGGGGCGGGGTATCTGGGCAGGGATTTTGATATTGAAATCCGCGTTGGGGCGGGCGCTTATATCTGCGGTGAAGAGACCGCCTTGTTCGAATCCATCGAAGGCAGGCGCGGATTCCCGCGCGTCAAACCGCCGTTTCCGGTTACGCATGGCGTTTTTGGCAGGCCGACGGTCATCAATAACGTGGAAACACTCTGCAATGTGCCGTTGATTATCAGGAAGGGCGCTGTTGCGTATAGGCAATATGGGACGGATAAGTCCCCGGGACCAAAACTTTTTTGTGTATCGGGTGACATCCTCAAGCCGGGAGTGTATGAAATTCCGTTTGGCGTGACTTTGCGCGAATTGCTGGTCATGGCGGGCGGGGTTGCAGACCGGAGGAAATTGCAGTCCGTGTTATTTGGCGGCGCGGCGGGGGCGTTTGCCACGCCTGATCATTTGGATGTCAGGCTTACATTCGAAGATTTGCGCGCGGCAGGGCTTCCGCTCGGCTCCGGCGTGGTGATGGTGTTTGACGAGACGCGTGACATGCGTGATGTGCTCAGCCGGCTGGGTCGTTTCTTCGCGCACGAGTCGTGCGGCAAGTGCTATCCCTGCCAGATGGGCACACAGCGCCAGATGGAAATCCTGAATCGAATCGCGAAGAACGAGGCTTTCCCCGGGGATTTTGTCCGTTTGCAGGATGTAGGCTGGACAATGACGGACGCGAGTCTGTGCGGCTTGGGACAAACTGCCGCGAGCGCGGTATTGTCCGCGATGAAGTTGTGGCCGGAGTTGTTTGAAGGTTAGCAGGTTGGAAAGTTGAAGGTTGCATAACCTGCGAACCTTTCAACTTTCCAACATTCAAACGGAGAACTCATGAGTATTAAATTGATGATGGATGATAAGGAAATATCTGTTGACGAGGATGTCACTTTATTGGATGCCGCGCGGGAGAATGGGATTGACATTCCCACCATCTGCTTCCACGAAGCGACAACGTCGAATGCCCTTTGCAGGATCTGCGTCGTCGAGGTGGATGGGCAGAGAGTGCTTCAGCCTGCGTGTATCGTCAAGGCGGGAGCAAGCATGAAGGTCCAGACCCGAAGCGAAAAAGTTGTCCGCGCAAGACGAACCATTTTGGAGATGCTGGCGTCCACGATGGATTTGTCTGATGCGCCTGAAATCCAACAGATGATGGTTGAATACGGCGCGTCATCGAACCGCTTCCCGGACGCGCAGCGGCGTGAATCGGAAGTCAGGGATGACAACCCGATGTATGTGCGCGACTATTCGAAGTGCCTGTTGTGCTGGCGGTGTGTGCAGGTCTGCGCGGAGGACGCGCAATATACCTATGCGATCAATTTCGACGGGCGCGGCTACGAGACGCAGATCGGCACGTTCTTCGAGCGGACGATTCCCCAAACGACTTGTGTGCTGTGCGGCCAATGTGTGGGCGTGTGTCCGACGGGCGCGTTGAAACCGAAGCGCGAGTACCTGCTGGAGCAGGGGCTGAGCCCGCAGGAGATCAGTGTGTTGAATACAGGAAGAAAAAGAAGGTCGAAGGTCACAGGTCAAAAGTCGGAATGACTTTCAACCTTCGACTTTTGACCTCTTTGGAGGAACCATGATTCAGCCCGATCACATCACCACCACCATCTGCCCATACTGCGGCGTGGGCTGCACTTTGCAGTTGCACGTCAAGGATGACTTTATCTACAAGGTCACTTCGCCATTTGACTCGCCTGTCAATCACGGAAATCTCTGCGTCAAAGGCCGCTTCGGGTACGACTATGTCTATCATCCCAAACGCGTCACCACGCCGTTGATTCGCAAAACGAAACAGGAAGCGGGGAAACGCACGCAGGCATTTGACCTGTCCGAATGGCGTGAAGCGGCCTGGGACGAAGCATTGGATTACGCCGCGGATCGTCTCGTGGAAATTTACAAGCGCGATGGTTCCGACGCGATGGCGGTCTATTGCTGTGCCAAGGCCACCAACGAGGATAATTACCTCTTGCAAAAAATGTACCGCGCGCTTTTCCGCACGAACAACGTGGATCATTGCACGCGTCTCTGCCATGCGGGGTCGGTGGTTGCGTTGCAGCAGGCGATTGGCTCCTCGGCGATGAGCAACACCGCCTCGCAGGTTATCCTGAACGATGTCTTCATCGTCACTGGCTCGAACACAAGCGAAAACCATCCCATTATTGCCTTGCAAATGAAGGAGGCCGTCCAGAAACACGGCGCGAAGATGATCGTCGTCGACCCGCGCCGCATCGACCTTGTTGACATGGCGGAGATGTGGCTTCCGCTCAAGCCCGGCACGAATGTGCCCCTCTTTTCCGCGATGGCGCATGTGATCGTGAAAGAAGAATTGGTAAATTGGGACTTTGTAAATTCGCGCACCGAAGGCTTCGACGAATTCATCGCGTCGCTTGAAAAGTTCACGCCTGAATATGCCGAGGAAATTTCCGGCGTCCCCGCCGATGACATTTGCAGGGCTGCGCGTCTCTACGCCCGGGCGAAAAACGCCGCGATTTATTGGGGCATGGGCATCTCGCAACTCTCGCATGGCACGGCTTCCGCGCTTGCGTTGATTCATCTGGCGTTTCTCACGGGTCACATCGGACGCGACGGCACGGGGCTGAATCCCCTGCGCGGTCAAAACAATGTGCAGGGCGCCAGCGACATGGGCGCCATGCCGTTCCATTATCCCGGTTACATGGGCGTGGACAAGCCCGAGAATCGCGCCAAATGGGAGAAGACCTGGAACATCGAGGAAGGCGGCCTGAGTCTTAAACCCGGCCTGACCACCACGGAAATTCTCAGTCACGCGCACGAAGGCGGCATCCGTTCGCTTTTCATCATGGGCGAGAACCCGATGATGTCCGAGCCGAATCTCAACGAGACGCGCAAGCACATGGAGCAACTCGAATTCCTTGTCGCGCAGGATATTTTCATCAACGAGAGCGGCGCGTTTGCGGATGTCTTCCTGCCCGCGACGCCTTTTGCCGAAAAGGACGGGACGTTCAGCAATACCGACCGACGCGTGCAACGCGTGCGTGCCGCGCACAACCCGCGCGGGGACGCGCGTCCCGACTGGCGGATCATCTGCGACCTGGCGCGTCGCATCGAGTCCCGGCTTGGGCGGGCTACCGCCAAATGGGACTACACCCACCCCGAGCAAATCCTGCGCGAGATGGCGGGCGTCAATTCGGATTACGCGGGCATCACGTATGAACGCATCGACAAGGTCGGATTGATTTACCCGGTGCCAACCATGGATCACCCGGGCACGCCGACTCTCTTCACCGAATCCTTCCCGCGCGGACGCGGTAAATTCCACGTATTGGATTATGTCCCCGTGCGCGAGGAACCCGATGACGAGTATCCCTTCATCCTCACGACAGGCCGCCTGCTCGAACACTGGCACGGCGGCACGATGACGCGCAACTCCGCGCTCAATGAATCCTACCCCGAAGCGCGCGTGGAGATTCATCCCGCCGACGCGGAGATTCACGGCATTCGAAACGGTAGCCCGGTCAAGGTCCAGAGCAGACGCGGGGAGGTGGTCATGCGCGCGGCGGTTACGGAGAAAACGTCGGTTGGGGTCATCTTCATCCCCTGGCATTTTGCAGAAGCCGCGGCAAATTTGTTGACCAACGACGCGCTCGACCCGCAGGCGAAAATCCCCGAATTCAAGGCGTGCGCGGTGCAGGTCTTTCCTGCGAGGGAAAAGGATTTGCCGAATCCGGGCGCGGTCCTGGAGAGGGGAAGGTATTGAAAAACGAGAACCCCGGGATTTCCAAAAAAATCCCGGGGTTCTTTCAAGTAAAATTCCCCTTGTGAATAGATCCCATCCCGTCCCTCTTTCCGAAATCCGCCGCGAGCATGTGATCGTGAACTCGCGCTTCATCGCCACGCTTGCGCCCGTTTTCAGCATCGAAGAAGCGCGGGCGTTCCTGGCGCGCATTAAAAAGGAATTTGCGGACGCGACGCACAATGTGCCTGCGTATATTATCGGCGGGGGAAATACCGTGACCGAGTATTTCTCGGATGACGGCGAGCCCGCGGGGACGGCGGGCAGGCCCGCGCTGGCCGTCCTGCGCGGCAGTGGACTCGGCGATGCGGCGCTTGTCATCACGCGCTATTTTGGCGGGACCCTGCTCGGCACGGGCGGATTGGTGAAAGCCTACACCGAGTCGGCGCAGATGGTTGTCAAAACAGTCGGGCGCGGACAGCGCGTCCCGGTGCATGGGGTCATGCTGGCGATTCCCTATCATTTGCTGGAACGCATGCGCCTGCTGGCGGCGCGTCATCGCGGGGAAGTTCTCGGAGAAGATTACGCCGCGGATATTACGATGACGATGCAGGTCCCCGTGGATGAATTCGACGCGTTCCAGGCCGGGCTGCGGGAACTCTCGGCGGGGAAATTGCAGGCGGAGGTGGTCGAGACGAAGCAGATGGTGGTGGCAATCTAAAACAAGACTTCTAAAATTAAGACTTCCGAGATTTTGAAAATCTCGGAAGTCTGCTGCAAGCCTATTCTGGCCGTGCCCCCACAATTTTTGTAAACCTGGGGTCGTCCCGCAGCCATTGCAAGCCCGACATAAGTTTCAAACATTTCCATCATTTCTTGCATTTGTTCCTTGGCTGCATGGTCGCAGAGGATATGTATCACGCGCTGATTTTTCGCGAATTCTGCCGTATAATTTGACCATCCTCCCACAGTGGGAATTGAGCCCTCACCCTTATGAAAAAACTCCGTGTCTTCCTCTGCCACGCTTCACAGGACAAGCCCATTGTCCGCGAACTCTACCAGCGACTCAATGCCGAAGGCTGGATCGATCCCTGGTTGGACGAAGAGAATCTCATCCCCGGACAGGATTGGGATTTGGAGATCGAAAAGGCGGTGGAAGCCTCGGACATCGTCCTTGTTTGTATTTCCAACCAGTCGGTGAGCAGGGAAGGCTACATTCAAAAAGAATTGCGGCTCGTCCTGGAAGTGACCATGAACATGCCCGAGGGGACGATCTTCCTCATTCCCATGAAATTGGAGGAATGCGAAATCCCGCGCCGCCTGCGAACCTGGCAGTGGGTGGATTATTTCCCGCCAGCCAGGCGCGCATCTGGCTATGGAAAATTGCTGGCCAGCCTGCGATTGCGCGCCGAAAAGGTGGGCATTCCTGTTGGAATGAAATCTGCCGAACCTGTGGATCCACCCATTGTTCGCCCTGTGCCCGTGCGTGATATGCGCCCGCCCAAAGTGGAACCTGCTCCTGCGCCCGACCTTGATCTGTACATTCCGCCCGAATACGCGGGCACGACTTTCGTCCCTCCGCCTGCCCGTGTGCCCACCTGGACTTTTGCTGGCATGGAATTTGTCAAAGTGCCGCATGGCGAATTTTTGATGGGTTCCACCGATAAAGACAAAGGGGCATATGATGACGAAAAGCCCCAGCACAAGATCGACATTCGGTACGATTTTCTCATGGCGCGCTTCCCTGTGACCAATGCCTCCTTCGAGACCTTTATCAAAAAAACTTCCTACAAAACCAGGGCGGAGAAGGATGGCTTTGCGTATGTTTGGAATGGCAAGGAATGGGTCAAAACGGAGGGGGCAAATTGGGCGCATCCGCGCGGACCAGAAACGGAAATTACCGGCCTGGCGAATCATCCCGTGGTGCAGGTTTTTTGGAAGGACGCGCAGGTCTTCTGCGATTGGCTGAACCGCGAGCATGGTTCAGCCATTCCGCGCGGGCTGGTCTTTCATCTGCCAACCGAGGCTGAATGGGAGAAAGCCGCGCGTGGTACGGACGGGCGCATTTACCCATGGGGGGAGGATTTTGACTCTCACAATTGTAATTCTCGGGAGGGTGGTTTGGGGCGCACCTCGCCCGTGGGTTTGTATTCGCCGCAAGGCGACAGCCCCTTCGGGTGTGCTGATGTGGCGGGGAATGTGTGGGAGTGGACGGCAAGTTTGTGGGGCAAGAAACCCGATAAACCTGATTATGGTTATCCCTACAATCCTCGGGATGGCCGCGAGAATCAGAAAGCAGGCGATGACATTCGGCGCATCCTGCGTGGCGGTTCGTTCCTCGATGGGGCGCGTTCCGTGCGTGCCGCCGTGCGCCTCAGGAGTGTCGTTTCCATCGAGAACGTCGGTTTTCGTGTTGCGCTCGCTCCCATGCTCTCCTGAACTTGTTTTCTGTTTCCTGTTTCCTGCGTTCTGTGGGGGTCTGGGGGCGAAGCCCCCAGGCGGTTTTTTGGGCAGTTTGCGGCGCGAGCCGCTTAAAATTGTAGGGGCCAGTCCAAGCGTGGCGGTTCGTTCAACAATGAAGCGCGTAACGTGCGTGCCGCCGTGCGCAACAGGAATATCAATTCCAACGACAACAACGGTTTTCGTGTTGCGCTCGCTCACAACTTTCCTTGTTCTAAAAACCCTAAAGGTCTCGCAGACCTTTAGGGTTTGTCCCGCCAGAAGTTCTGTCCGTCCACGGACGGCAGACGAGGCACAATAGGAGAGATGGCTGACTGTGTCCCTGGCTAACCCGTTGTTTGGGGAGCCAAATATACAAAAGTCCCGGCCGTTCCAGTAACCCTGCAAAGGGCGACCGTCCGGTCGGGACACTTTAACTCGCTGTTACTTCCCCACCCTCACTGTCCACTGCTTACTAATCACGGCCCTACTCGTACGCCAGCGTATTCCTCGCTGCTGCGGATTTCGTTTCGGAAATTACAAAGACCTGACACCTTGTTTTTGCCCAAATCAGGCTGCAACTCATTGCTTGTGACCGACGTTCGGCCAAAACCTTGCCACAGATTACACGGATTTTCACCGATTGGTTCAAAAAATCCGTGCCCATCCGTGAAATCCGTGGCTGAAAGGGTTTATCCCTTTTCGTACACCACCCTGCCTCCCACCATCGTCATGTCCACCGTCGTGGTTTGCGCCATTTCAGTGAGATTCAACTTGCTTGGGTCCTCGGGCCAGACAACGAGGTCCGCGAACTTGCCCGCTTCCAGCGTGCCTTTGACGTTTTCCTGGTGCGCGGAGTACGCGCCTTCGTAGGTATGCGCGCGCAGGGATTGGGTGAAGTCCATGGCCTGGTCTGCGCCGACCTGGTTCTGCTGGATGGTGTAGCGGCCCATCGCGCCGGCCAGCGTGGCCTGCGGATAATACAGCGGCGTGGACGGCGCGTCCGAACCGATGGCGACGTGCACGCCCGAATCGATCCATTCGCGTGTGACGAGGATGCGCTGCATTTGCGCGGGGGTGAAGAGAGTCTTCCAGCCTTCGGCAAACAGGTAAATGAAGGCGGGCTGTGTGCTGACCACCACTCCCAGGTCTTTCATCCTCGATGTGGCCTGCGGGGTGGTGAGAATGGCATGTTCGATGCGATGGCGCGGGTCGGTGCGCGGGTTGGCGTTCATGGCCGCCTCGCAGGCATCCAAAACCAGGTCCGCAGCCGCGTCGCCGATGGTGTGGACGCAAATCTGCAAGCCCGTGTCGTGCAGGCTTTTGACCGTGTCCTTGAACATCTGCGGGTCCCAGGTCGGCAGTCTCCATTCCACGCCGTTGTGCGGCTGGTGACAGTATGCCGTCGGCCCCTGTCCGTCGAGCAGGAATTTGTAGCCCGCGAAGCGCGTCACATCGTTGTCCATCGGCTGGACCTGGTCCACGCGCTCCAGGTCGGACGGCCATTCGAGCGTCAGGTATAGTTCGTTTCGCAGGAAGAGTTTCCCTTCCCGGGTCAATTCCTGGTAGGCGCGGATGTGATCGACTTCGCGGATGTTATTGTCGTGAAAACTGGTCACGCCGCAGGAGGCAAAGACCGTCTGCGTGTCGAGAATCGCCTGCCTGACCTCGTCGTCTGTGATGGGCGGGGCGAAGCGGCGAAGGACGTCCATGGCGCGGTGGTTGTAGAAGACGCCCGTCAGTTCGCCGTTCACTTTTTCGATGATGCCTCCCTGCGGACTCGGCGTGCTGTTGCTCACGCCCGCAATTTGCATTGCGACGCTGTTGGCCGTCCCCCAGTGTCCGCCGATGTGCATGAGAAAGACGGGATGATCCCTCGAGACCGGGTCGAGGTCTTCCTTTGTCGGAATGGTCTTGTCGCTCAACCCCAAATAATAAGCCATGACCCATTCGCCGGGCTGCTTTCCCTTGAGAACATCCGCCAGGGCGCGCTGCAGGCTGGCAACGTCTTTGACATCGGGAGGCAGGAATGGGGTGTAGTAGACGTTTTGCAATCCCCAGATGCGGAAGTGGATGTGCGGGTCGATGAAGCCGGGCGTGACCGCGCGCCCGTTCAGGTCAATGACTTTCGCGGCCGGATCGGCCAGCGCGCGGATGGCTTTGTCGCTCCCGGTTGCAAGGATTTTGTCCCCTTTGATGGCTATCGCCTCGACAGTGGAATTGACAGAATCCACCGTCATGACTTTGCCGTTGACCAGAACGGTATCGGCGGTTGTCCCCGGCGGCAGCGGCGTCACTCCCGCCGCTGGAACCGATGTGGAAATTGTTGTGGGGACATCTGTCAACCCCGCGCTTTTTCCGCATGCCAGAATGGCCCCGCCAAGGCCGGCACCCGCGAGTTTGATGAAGTCGCGGCGCGTCAAGCGACGATGCTTGGACATAGGATGCTCCTTTGTTGGATCGAACTCCCGAAATCCCTGCACCCAGTGATGTGGATTGTGGTGTATGGGTGTTGTGGGGAACCCATTCGTACTTTAATCCGCTAAATACCCGATTTGATTCGCTGATTAAAGTATAGCATGTGTGTCAAGGCCGTTTATTCATCTGCCGGGTATAAAAGACGGCTGTCACTTCGGGAAGTGACAGCCGCTTGAGATTTACTCGTATGCCAGTGTGTCCCTCACTGTCAATTTCGACGCGCGCCTTGCGGGCAATGCGCTGGCAATCGTCGCCAGGATGAGTGTGAAGGCCAGCCATGCGAAGATGCCGCTTATTCCATAGGCTGACGGCATGGGCGAATTCATCACGGCCACGCCGACGCCGAAGCACAATACATTGGTGATGGGGAAGGAGAGCACGATGCTGACGGCCCAACTGATCAACCCGATCACCATGCCCTCCACGATGACGATGCCCTGAATATCGCCGTTGGACGCGCCGATGGCGCGCATCACGCCGATCTCGCGCGTGCGTTCGATGACGTTGATGCTCATGGTTCCCATCAAACCAAGCCCGCCGACGACCGCGATCAGGCTGGCCATCACGAGCATGAAATAGACCAGGATGTCGGTGGTGGCTTTTTGGTTTTTGACAAAGTCTGCGCCCAATTGCGAGGAGGTCACCTGGATGCCGCGCGCCTCGAACAATGCCACCAGTTGATCGTTGACCCGTTTTTGTGCGGCCGCGTCGTGTTGTTCGGTCAGTACGCGCAGGGAATAGACCTGTCCCGGCGCGCCGACCAACTGGCTGATATATTCGTAATTGACGTACAGGAGCGGCGGGCTGACATTGCCGGTGATCGTGTAAAAGCCGATGATGTGCCATTTTGTTTCCCTGCCGTCTATCTCGATGGTCAGCCAGTCGCCAACCTTTAGTTCGGGGAAAATTTCAAGCAGGTGATTGCCGATGACCACTGCATTTTCGTCGCCGGTTGCCAGCCAGCGGCCTGCCGTGATGATGGGGTCGATCAGGGTCGAGGTCGAGGGCGGGGCGACAAACATGATTTGTTGACCGGCCGCGTCTTCGCCTGTGATCAGCGTTCCGGGGTATTCGGTCCAGCCTTCCACGCTCGAAACGCCGGGAATGCCGGCTGCAAGGGCGGCCACTTCATCGAAGCGGTAATATCGCCCGAAGGACATGTTGATGTCGGCGAGGATGTATCCCTGAATGTCCTCGATGGTCTTGTCGAAGGAGGCCCACAGGTTGTACACGCCGATGAAGATGCTCCCGCCCAGCACAAGCGAGAACAGGGTCAGGCCGAGGCGCAGTTTTCGGCGAAACGCATTTCGCAGGGATAAACGCATCGGGCGCGGGATCCACAACGTGTTCCTGCTGACGCTTTTGTCCTTCGGTTTGGCGTTTCCGCCGATGCCGTAGTCGCTGATCGCCTCGCGCACGGTGATTCGGACGCTGTTGTAGATCGGCCACAACGCCGCCAGCATTGGAACGACCAGGGCCACAACCGCCTGCTGTATGATGGTCGCCGGGTAGGATTTGAACGGCATGGGGATGAAATTCAGGTAGGATGCCATCCAACTGCCCATGTTTTCCGCCGCCCCGTTTGCAAGCGGGATCGCGATCAACAACGCGGCAAGCCCGAACCCCAGGATCAGCACAACATACATGGCGAAGACCTGTCCGTTTCCGCCGCCGACCGCCTTCATGATCCCGATTTGGCGCGTCTGCTGGGTCATGATGGACGTGATCGTATTTACGATGAGGAAGCCGCTGAGCAGGACGGTCATGTACCCAAGTACGCCCAGCACGAAGAATACACCCTGGGTGATGCTCCATGCAAAGTGATGGCCGGGTTGGTACACGTTCACGTAGTACACTTCCAGCCCGCCGCGTTCCATGCGGTCTGCAACCGCCTGCGCCACTTCGGTGACGTGCGCCTGGTCGGTTTGTCTTTCAGCCACGCTGACGGCCAACATGCTGTAATCCAGCGAGCCGCCAAGCCAGACGAGCGTATCCGGCGTCACGTAGGCGTTGATCTGGTTTGCCATGTTATAGGGATACCCGGTGACATCGTGGATGTATCCCGCAAAAGTCAGTTCGCGGCGCCTGCCGTTGTCGAGTTCGATGATTATTTTGTCGCCGGGCTTGTAGCCGAGCGGCGCGGCGGACGCGTCCATGATGACCTGCCGGTCGAGGTAGGTCGGGATGCTGGTCTCGCCGGGCTGCGGTTTAAGCAGGTTCAGCGTCAGGCTCGCGGGATCTTCAACTCCTGTAAATTGAATGTAGACCGGCTCGCCTTTCGCTCGGATCAGGTGTGCGCCTGTTGTGCGGCGGCCTTCGACCGCGTCCACGCCCGGCATTGTCCGCGCGATGTTCACGAAATCATCATCGAACGGGGACAGGTAGATTTCCGCCTCGGACGGTTTTGCCGAAAGATAGTCATCGTCCATGCTTTCGTTCATGTACAGGCCGAGGTTGCTGTTGAACCCGACCGCGAATGTGCCGACCATGATCGTCAGGATGGTGAGCAGGGTGCGCGATTTGTTGCCCCAAAAATCCGCCCAGATTTTTTTCCAGCGGCTGGTCGTGACTGCGCTCCCCGCCGTGCGATGTTTTCCCCTTTGTGTTTTTCCGCGGACTGACGCAGCGTATCGCGCGCCGCCTCGGATTGATTCAGCAGCCCGTTGAGTTGATCGTACCCGATGACCAGCACCTCAACGGGAGTGTGCTCCGAGGCGCGGATGGATGCAAGATGTTTCTTCTCGTGGAAAAATTCCACTTCGCCGAAAAATTTCCCGGGCCCAAGTTGCACCGCAATGACATCGGACTGATTCTGTCTTGGCAGAACCACCTCCACCGTCCCTTTGGTCACAATGTAGAATGCGTCTGCATTGGTCCCTTCGGAAAGGATCATTGCGCCCGCTTCATAGGATTGCGTTTTCGCGACATGCCCGGCCTGCAATAATTGCTCCCGCGAAAGGGTCGGCATGGCTTTTGCCACGTATTCATTGACGATCTCGCCGTCCGCGATCAACGCGGTGCGATGGGTGCGTTTCGCAAGCCCGCTGTCGTGCGTGACGATGATGATGGTCTTTCCCTTCGTCACGAGATCGTTGAAGAGCGCAAAGACGGCCTCGGCGGTTTTTGAGTCCAGGTTGCCTGTCGGTTCATCGGCGATCACGATGGGCGGATCGTTTGCCAGGGCGCGCGCGATTGCCACGCGTTGCTGCTGTCCGCCCGAGAGCGCGGTGGGAAGTTTGTAGGCATGGTCGGCCAGTTCGACCATCTCGAGTAATTCAAGGGCGCGCTTCTCGCGCTCGCGCATGGGATAGGTGCGGCAAAAGTCCATCGGGAGCATGATATTCTCTATGACCGAGATGGTCGGCAGGAGTTGGAAGAACTGGAACACGATGCCCAGATTCTTCCCGCGCCAGCGCGCCATGCGGTTCTCGTTCATTTCATGCACCGCCGTGTCGTTGACAAATACGTCGCCTGTTGTGGGGCGGTCTATGCCTGTGATCATGTTCAGCAGGGTGCTTTTGCCGCTGCCCGATTTTCCGATGATGCTCACGAATTCGCCCGCTTCGATTTGCAGGTCGATGCTGTTCAGGGCGTGATAATCGCCGACGGCGGTCTTGTAATATTTGTGTACGTCGCGCAGGTCGATCATGGAACGATTGCCGTTGTTTTCGTTCCTGGGTTTGCTAAAGATGGACATGGGGCCTCGTTATTATGTCGTTGCAGGGAGGCGTTCTTTGCCGACGAAGCAACCTCCGCCAGAGTGGACAGGCCTTCTCGGTGGGATTTTTCCGTATGACAGGAGATTGCTTTGGCGCTTGCTGCGCCCGGCCTCGCAACGACATATTCACATGGATATCTACTTCTCGAACTTCACTTCTGCGGTCATGCCCCAGCGCATGGCGGGATCAGACTCGGTCAGCAGGATGGTCACTTCGTATACAATGTCGCCCTGGTTTTCCGAATAATTCTGTCCAATGGAAAATACGTTCCCCTTCAATTCGACATCCGGGATTGCATCCAGTATGACGGTCACGGGCTGGCCTTCGGACAAATCGACAACGTCGATCTCGGTCAGGTCGGTGGTTTTGACCACCCAATTGGAGGTATCCGCAATTGTCAGGACGGGTACTCCCGAAGCGGAAAACTCACCGACTTTGAGGTCGAGATTGGTGATGACACCGGCAAACGGCGCGCGGACTTCGGCGTTCGCAAGCGCGGCGCGCGCACCCGCCGTATCCTCCGCAAAGGACGGATCTTGCAGGGCGTCGTAATCCTTCCGGGCCTGCGCAAGACGCGTGTTCGCAGTTACAAGGTTTGCTTCCAATTCCATCCACTGGATCGCTTTGCGATATTTCGCCCAGGCGTCGTCCAGCCGTTTCTTCATCTGTTTTGCCGTACCGCGATAAACGCCGCTTTCCTCTTCTGCATTCGTGGGTTGCAGGCTTCTTTCGTCCAGGTATTTATATGGATCGAAGTTTTCGCGCGCCACGTTCAATTGTTCCAGGGTTGTTTCAACGGCCTGCGCGGGAGTCATTCCCTCGAAGTCGCCTGGCACGTCGAAATTATCCAGTTTATATTGCGCGTCACGCACTTCCTGGTAGGCGGCAGTCAGTTCCTGCGAAGCCTTTGCAATCGCGGATTCGAGCGTTTGCGCCTCGCTGTTTTCCAGCCGCGCAACAACCTGCCCTGCCTCCACCTCCTCGCCTTCAACCGCCAGCACCTCGCTGACCAGTCCGCCGGCATTCAGGGCGATTTCCGTGTAGCGGACAGGCTCGAGACGTCCTTCGGAAATGATGGCGCTGTCTGCGATGACAGTGGGGATGGGGGTGGCTTCGGGGGTGGCCGTTGCCGCTCCACAGGCCGCCAAAAGCAGGCTTGCGGCCAGGAATAGATGGAATGATTTGATGAATTTCATGGCAGTGCTCCTGTCAAATAATATACCCATCCGTCTAAAAAGTATCATCCTTCTTCGGAGGGGTTTTCGTACGGGTCGGATGAATGGGATGTTTTTCCTATGTCTTTTCTACGCTCCACCGGGAATTTGGTTGCGAATTTCAACGATAAAAATGGCGCGCCCGAAAGGGGATGCCGTTTTCCGACCGCGTCCAACATGTTATTGTCTACGACCGCTCTTCAGGATGGTTTGGATGGAGATTCGACAGGAAATGGAAATAGAACAGGAAATAGTTCTCGCGATTTTGCGGATCCTTCAACGCGCTGAGGAAGAAATTTTCGCCCTTCACCGGTTTGAAAACGATGTTTTCCTTCTTCAACCATCCGCCCAGGGTTGTTTCCATGCCCGGCAGAGTGTGAAATATGGGGGTATATTGCTGGTTCGAGAAGGTGATTGTTGTTCGCTGGCCGAGCATGCCCATTTTCTGCGCGAAGGCCTGATCCTTTTCGGCCAGTTGGTTCGCGGCCAGGCGCGCAACAGCCATGAGCGCCTGGTTGGTGAGTTTCTCATGGGTGAACGCCATGATGAAGAGCGTGTGCAAGGTTGTCATAGCCATTCCTTCCTGTAAAGTATGCAAGCCGCGCGGGATTGCTTCTGTTGACCCCGCTTTGCGATTTTACCCCCTCTGGACTACAATCGCGGCGTGAAAAAAATCGACCTCGTCCGCCTCAAAGCGCATCGCGCGCGGACCTTCAACCTGCCTCCGTCAAAACGGCTTTCATCCCCCGCCCAGGCATTGACCTTCGTCAACGCGCGCGGCTTCATATATTTCTGGCCGATCAAAGGCATGGACCTGCCCTCCTTGTGGACAGCCGTCGCGGGCGACAGGCCGGTGGCCGATCAACACGACGATCCCGGCCACGTCACGTGGGGCTGGAAGGATGGCGCACTCGATAAAAAAATCTGGTATTACGGAAAGATCCTGCGCCGCAAAGCGACGATGATCTCGCTGGAGATCGCGCCTTATTTTTATGCGCTCTCCGAAAATTACGGCTCGCCCGGGGAGGATTATTTGATCGCCTATCACGAGGGGCGTTTATCCCAGGCCGCGAAGCAAATCTATGAGACCCTGCTGGATAATGGCGCATTGAATACACTCGATCTTCGCCGTATGGCAAAACTTGCAAATGCAAAGGAATCCGAGTTTAATAAAGCCCTGGAACAATTGCAGGCCGACTTCAAGATTTTACCCGTGGGCGTGGCAGAGGCTGGCGCGTGGCGGTATTCCCATATTTATCAGGTCACCACGCGGCATTTTCCAGAACTGGCAGAGACCGCGCACAAGGTCAGGGAATCCGAAGCGCGGACAAAACTTGTCCAACTTTATTTTCAATCCGTCGGCGCGGCGCAGGCGCGGGATGTGGCCAGGTTGTTTGGCTGGGGGAACGATTTAACTGCGCGGACAATTGCCCGATTGATCGACAGTGGGAGAATAATCCAGGCGGAACACCCGAAACAAAACGGGGAATGGATGGCTTTGGGTGAATTAGCCTATTGATTTTCCTTTAGTATCTGCCATAATTTTAACAACACGGGTCATTTTGGGATGGGTTGTGTTCAAATGGAGGCGGCTGTCATGAAAAAACGCGCATACTATTCCTGTGGGACGATTCTAATTGTCCTGTTCGCACTGATGGTTTTTCCAATTCAAGTTCAATCACAGGCAGACTCTCCGCTCGCTGGTCAAACCTGGGCGCGACTTGGCGGCCCCATCGGCGGACTTGGCTACGACATCCGTATGAGACCTGATAACCCCGATGTCATGTATGTGACGGATGCCTGGGCGGGAGTTCACAAAAGCACGGACGGCGGGATGACATGGTTCACATTGAATGAAGGGATCGATGCTCGTACCGGCCCTTCGGGGGATGCCATCCCGGTTTTCTGTCTCACGATCGATCCGAATAATTACGACACGGTCTGGATTGGTTTGCAAAACCTTGGCGCAGTCTATCGCTCGGATGATGGCGGCCAAACCTGGGAAAAGCGAATCAAGGGAATTGTGGAACGCGATGGGCTGACGTTTCGAGGCATCACGATC
>Ga0172371_10006379_pt1 | contig 17184 bp, 10 predicted proteins | sample Lak12m_FD_114543 | JGI IMG/M metagenome (GOLD analysis project Ga0172371, IMG submission 114543) | Freshwater microbial communities from Kabuno Bay, South-Kivu, Congo - kab_022012_12m | ecosystem: Environmental > Aquatic > Freshwater > Lake | place: Democratic Republic of the Congo: South-Kivu...
CATCGCTCAGGCAGTGACGGCCCTGGACCACCTCAAGCAGGAAACCGCGGCCGTCCGGTCGCTGGCTGGGTGGCCTTGGATCATGGCCGTATTACGATCAACTTGAACGCGACTTTGAATCAGTCATGGGCATGCCCCTAGGCTCTCGTCAGGGCCACCGGCCCGCTCCCTGCAGCACATTGAGGGCGTCCAGCGTCACGAACGGGTTCGACCTCCGGCGCGAACAGGCACCCCAGTCCGCCAGGGAGGCACCGTGTCGCGGCCCGGCCGCCAGCCCGCACAGCCGCCGCTCGCGGGGGAAGCCCCCGTCCGGCAGGCGCTTGGCCTCGAGCAGGTCCAGTGCCTCGGTACACCGCGGGTCACTGAGGAAGCCGGCTTCCGCCAGGACCTTCAGGGCGCAAAGCACATCATACCCCCAGTAGCAGGGGTAGTGCAGCTTCACGAAGTCCTCCGAGATCACCGTTCCGTCCCGCTGACGCCGGAACAGGCGGCGCTTGAGGAAGACCTCGGCCGCCCGGGCCGCTCCCTGGCGCGACGCGTCGCAGTCCCGCCGGCGAGCATGGAGGGCGAGTCCGCGCAGGGGCGCCAGCGTCTCGGCAAAGGACGAGGTCGCCGCCTCGGGCCTCCGGTCGCAGTTCCAGCCGCCGTCGGGCCATTGCCAGCGCAGCAGGTTCGCCGCCAGCCGGTCGGCCCGCTCGTCCGCGAGGCCCAGTGCCAGCGTGGCATAGAGCGCGTTGCCCTCCTGGGATGCGCAGCGCCGCGCCCGGCCCCCGACGATGGGGACACCCGGCCCGGACTTGTAGCGCGGTGCCTCGCTCGCGACGACCCGTTCCCGCGTGTGTTCCGGAGCCAGCCACAGCTCCAGGACCTGGTCCCGCATCGGCATCAGCGCCGGGTCGCCGGGCGGATACCCCAGGTCGGCCAGGACGGTCAGCACCCAGTGTGCGCCCCAGTACTTGGCGTAGGGCGATCCGGGGAACCTGCCATCGGGGAGCCGGGGTGAGAGAAGGCCCCGCAGGACGGGAGACTGTGGCAGTGCGCTGCGGGCCTCGTCCGCTTCGGGCGAGCCGGTGTGACCGAGCAGCGCGTGGGCCTTGAGGCGCACGAGCGGCTCCGGCGACTGTAGCAACCCGGCAACCATGGGCTCCATGTCAGACGATCCCTCCATGGACGACCCTTGTGCGAGGGTACACGGCGCCGACCTGGTTCGCGCCGTCGGCCCCGGTGAGGTCGCGGCGGCCTCAGGGCCGGGCCAGCCCCCATCCCGCCAGCCAGGCCATGGCGGCCGTCTGCCACTGGATCCACAGTTCGCCCTTGCCGCAGCCCAGACCGTGCTCGCCGGTGGGCAGGCGCAGGAACTCGGAGGCAACCCCGTTCTGCCGCAGGGCCGCAGCAAAGCGCTCGCTGTCGGTCACGGGCACGACCTTGTCGGTCTCCGCATGCGCCAGGAAGGCCGGCGGGGCCTCGCGTGTCACTTGCTCATAGGTGGGCGTGCCGCCGCCGATGGTGGCCGAGGGGTAGACCAGCACCAGGAAGTCCGGCCGGCAACTGGCCCGCTCGACCAGGTCGGCCGCCGCCGGATCGCCGGCGTCGAAGCCGGTGCCCACGCTCATCGCCAGGTGTCCACCCGCCGAGAAGCCGATCATACCCAGGCGTGTGGGGTCCAGACCCCAGTCCTTGGCCCGTGTCCGCACCAGGCGCATGGCCCGCTTCCCGTCGGCCACCGACTGGGTGACCGGGTACGGCTTGACCCGGTAGCGCAGTACGATGGCCGCCATGCCGTGCTCATTGAGCCAGCGCGCGATGTCGTGCCCTTCGTAGGTCATCATCAGGACCGAGTACCCGCCGCCCGGGCAGACCACCATCGCCGCCCCCGTGGCTCTGCCGGCCGGCGGCAGGGTGACGGTCAGCTCGGGCCGGTCGGCCTCGGCGGTCCCCAGCGCCCCCGGCGCGCCCTCCGGCCACAGGACCTCGGTCCGGGTCACCACCGCCGCCCCCGCGGTCGCGGCCTCCGCGGCCAAACCCTCGGACACCGCACCACAGCAGACGGCCGTCACCAGAACGGCGGGAATCGACCGGTGCATGACATCACTCCGTGTTGCTCGCCGACACCGCGGCTGACTATACACACGCAAGACGTGCCAGGCGACCGGCGTCGTCACCGTGGCCGGGCCCGGCGCTTGCACCATGACTACATCTGTGGTATACTACACTCGTAGTCAGAGAAGGGGCCGGTGTGGCGGCGGCCAGACACAAGGGCCGAAGGGCGAGGGTTGAGGGACGAGGATCGAGGGCAGGGATCGAGGGGCAGGCGAGGTACCCGAGGAGGAACCAGGCTATGGGAGCGCAAGTGCGGCGGAAGGCAGAGGAGACGGCAGAGCCCGTGCGGGTCTCGGAGGCAGAGACCAAGGTGATGGGGGTGCTCTGGGAGGGTTCGCCGCGGAGTGCGAGCGGGGTGATCACGGCGCTGGCAGAGAGCACCGGGTGGAACCACCGGACCATCCGTACGCTGCTGCGCCGGCTGGTGGAGAAGGGGGCGGTCACGGTCGAGGCGAAGGGGCGTGCCTACCTCTACCGTCCGGCTCTGAGCCGGGAGCGCTTCATCCGGCAGGAGAGTCGCAGTTTCCTGGACCGGGTCTTCGGCGGCAGTCCGCTGGCGGCCGTGGTCCACCTGGTGGAAGAGGAACCACTTTCGCCGCAAGAGCTTGCGCGTCTGCGGCGGCTGCTGGCCGCGAGGAGGGAGGAGCCATGAGACCCCTGGCCGCCGATCTGGTCGTATGGTTCCTGGGCACCGCGGGCCACGTTGTCCTGCTTGTGGGGTTCGTCCTCCTGGCCGAGCGTTTGCTGCGCGGCATCCTCCCGCCGGCTTGGCGCTACGGGCTCTGGTGTCTGGTCGTGGTGCGCCTGGCCTGTCCCGTGGTGCCTGCCAGCCCAGTCAGTCCGTTGGGGCTGGCGCGGCGCACCGGCCTTGTCGGCTGGCCTCGCGGTGGCCTGGGCAAGGTGTTCACGGTGGCTCGCGCGGACTCGCCGGCGGCCCCGGCTTCTGTCGCGGCGGGGCCTCGCGCGGCGCCTTCCGCACCGGCGGCGGACCCGGTGGCCACGGTGGCGTGGGCCGTGGTGCCATCGCTGCTTGCGGGGGTCTGGCTGTTGGGGTGTGTGGGCCTGTTGGCGAGGGGGCTCCACGGTGCGGCGGGCTTCCGGCGACGCCTGTCCCAAGCGCGCGAGGTGCGGGACCTGGCCGCGCGGGAGGCGTTGGACGCCTGCCGAGCCAGGCTGGGCGTGCGGCGCCGCGTGCGCCTCGTCGAGACGGACCTCGTTGCGACGCCGACACTGACGGGGGTTCTGCGGCCGCAGTTGGTCCTTCCGGTCGGTCTCCTCGATCGCCTGTCTGCTTCCGAGCGGGAGTGGGTGTTTCTCCACGAGGTGGTGCATCTGCGGCGCTGGGATCTGGCCGTCGATGCGCTGCTGAGCCTGCTGCAGGCCCTGCACTGGCCGAACCCGGCAGTGCACCTGGCCGCGCGCCGTCTCCGGGACGCCCGGGAGGCGGCCTGCGACGTCCGTGTGCTCGCGCTTCGCCACGATGGCGGCGGGGCTGCCGGCTACGCCGAGACGCTGCTGAAGCTGGCCGCCGGGGTGTCACGGCCTCTGGCGGTGCCGGCGTTCGTGGCCACGGTCGAGAGCAGCCACCGGCTCGAGGCCAGGCTGGTGGCGATCCGCGACCATCGCGCCGAGCGTCGCCGGCAGCACCTTGTCGGGGGGCTGGCGCTGGCGGCCGTCGCGGTCCTCGGCCTGACCCGCGCCGTCGAGGCCCCCGTGGCCCCGGCCGCCCCGGTCGCCCCGGAAGGGCTGACGGGCGCAGCGGCCGAGGCGGCCATGGCGCAGGAGTTTGCCCGGCATCCCCTGGTTCAGGTCTCGGGCCGTTTCGTTGAGGTCCGGGGCAGCCCGGCCGAGGTCCGACAGACCCTCCAGGCGCCGGGCGTCCCGGGGCTTGAGGAGGGGTCCACCACCTCGGCGGCCGTGCCGCTCGCCCCGGCCGACGCCCAGCGCCTGCTGGCCGAACTCAACCGCGACGGCAGCCATGCCGACATCCTGTCGACGCCCAAGGTGACCACCCTTAGCGGCACGCTGGCGATCCTGAGCATGGTCAAGGAGCAGTACTTCCCACGATCCTGGACCGCCGTCGAGCGCGACGGCAAGACGGTGGCCGAGGCGGTTTACGGCCAGGCCACCGACGTCGGCTCCGTGCTGGAAGCGTTGCCCCGGCTCGACGCCGGCCGCCCAGGACACGTGACGCTCGATCTGACGGCCCGCATCACCGAGGTCGGGGACCCGCCCTGGCGCGAGGAGACCCTCAAGCACACCGACGCCGCGGGCCGTGCGGTGGACCTCCCGGTGCGCTATGCCAACCTGGACAAGTGGTCGGTCAGCACCTGCGTCGACCTGCCGGCGGGGCACTCGGTGTTGCTGTCTGGCGGCACCGCGATCACGCGGAACGCGGTGGTGAAGGCAGTACCGGTCCTGGGACGCCTGCCGGGGCTCGGGAGGTGGTTCCGCCACATCCGGTACGAGCGATCGGCCCGGGCGCGGCTGGTCCTGGTCACGCTGGACCGGGTCGGGTCGGCGGTCGCCCCGGCGGTGCCAGCGCCCTGAGGCCGTAGGGCCGCGGGCGGGGCCAGGCCGGCCAAGATCCACCTGCCCGTCAGGAACACGCATCAGAGTATCGCAATTACGAAAGAAAGTGGGCTCAGATAATCTGCTATATGGAGGAAAGCGTTTGCACCGTCATCAGTCTGTCGCTATAGTGCGGGTATGGAGCGTACGGTTCTCAGACGCCTCCGGGCGTGGCAGGGGAGCCGCCTGCGGAGACCCCTTTTGCTTCAGGGGCCGCGCCAGGTGGGCAAGACGCATTCCCTGAAGGAGTTCGGGGCTTCCTGCTTTGGGGCCTGGCACTACGTCAACTTCGAGGAGGACGAGAGGTTCGCGAGAGCCTTCAGCGGCGCGCTCGACCCGAAGACGGTTCTCCTGAACCTGTCGTTGCAGCTCAGCCGGTCCATCGTGCCTGCAACGGATCTGCTCATCCTCGACGAGATACAGCAGTGTCCTCGAGCTCTGACGAGCCTGAAGTACTTCGCGGAGGAGCGGCCCGAACTGGCCGTGTGTGCGGCAGGTTCCCTGCTCGGGGTGCACCTGGGGGAGTGCAGTTTCCCGGTGGGCAAAGTCGATCTCTGCCCCATGTATCCCCTGTCGTTCGAGGAGTTTCTGATGGCGCTCGACGAGCCCTTGCTTCTCGACGGCTGGCGCTCGTTGGCCGCCACGACGGCGGCGCCGGAGGTCCTGCATGAGCGGCTCTGGGAGCGGCTCAAGCACTACCTGGTTACGGGCGGTATGCCGGACGTGGTGAGGCGGTTCGTGGCGAACCAGGATGATCTGGCCACGGCCTTCACCGAGGTCCGCGCGCTGCACACTGCACTCCTGACCAGCTACGCGGCCGACATGGCGAAGCACGCCGGGAAGCAGAACGCCATGCATATCGAGCGCCTCTGGCGGAACGTCCCGGCCCAGCTCGGGCGTGAAGCGAGTGGCTCGGCCCCGAAGTTTGCCTTTGGCGGCGTCCTCCCTGGGGTCAAGGGCTACGAGCGGCTGGCGGGGGCAATCGACTGGCTAGTGGCTGCCGGGCTTGTCCTGAGGCTGCCCATTGTCAACAGCGGCCAACTGCCTGTGGGTGCCTACGAGCGGGATAACTTCTTCAAGCTCTTCGTCTTCGACGTCGGGCTGCTGGGAGCCCTTGGCCGGCTGCCTGCCCAGGCCATCCTCGACTCCGACTACGGTACGTACAAGGGCTACATCGCGGAGAGTCTGGTCTACCAGGAGTTGCGGGCGGCCGGCCGGTCGGGGATGGCGTGCTGGCGCGAGGGGCGAGCCGAGGTGGAGTTCCTGTGTGAGCTCTACGGGCGTGCCGTTCCCGTCGAGGTCAAGTCCGGCTGGGTGACCCAGGCAAAGAGCCTTAAGGTGTTCTGCGACAAATACAAGCCGCCATTCTGCGCCGTGCTCAGCGCGCGTCCGCTGGACGCGGCCCCTGATCGCCGGAAGCGCTACTACCCGCTGTACCTGGCGGCGCGCTTCCTCGACCCTGAGTTCAGCGCTGCCGGCCCAGTGCGCGATGTCGGGACCTCGTTCTGAGGCGCGGCGCCAGCCCTGCGCGGGCGCCTTTGGCAGCGCCGCGGGGCATGGCCCAGGCGTCGGTACCGACTCGCTTCAGGGCGCGTTGCCGCAGCCTTCGAAGACGTAGAGGAAGATGCCGCCGGGAGGCAGGCCGCCGGGGAGGCCGCCGGTGGTGGCATCGATGGAGAAGGAGCCCTTCAGGGCGCTGGCGGGGATCTCCTTCGACGCGATGCGGACCTTCTCTTCGGCGAGGTTGTTGTCGCGGGGGTTGGCGGGCGAGCCGTCGCGCTTGGCCAGGGCGTGGAGGGCGATCTTCGCGGCCCTGGCAAAGGGAAGCCTGAGCGTCACCGGCGTGCAGCCATCGCCCAGGTCGGCACCGGAGTGCCTGCCGTCGAGTTTTCGCGACAGCACGAAGACCGACCAGGTCCCGGCCCCGTCGGTCAGGGCGTAGGCGCCGACCAGGGGCCAGTCCTTGCCCTGGAGGGTGAGCGTGGGCGTGGCGATGACCTTGGTCTCCACCATACGGTCGCCCTCGGCGAAGCGGTTGCGTAGCTTCAGCGCCAGCCAGCCGGCATGGGCGCGGAAGCCGCCCGCTTCGGGCATGGTGTGACTGGACCAGCCATAGCCGCTGGCATAGCCCAGGTAGCATTGGTGGCGGTAGCCCATGAGGCTGCTGTGGAGCCAGGCATCGAGGGCGGCGACCGCCATGGCTTCGGACTTGCCGTAGAGCTCGGGCGTGAGGTTGGTGAGGTTGCGGTGGTCATAGCCTGAGGGGCCGCCCTCGTAGGCGATGAGCTCGTAGTGGGCTTTACCCTGGGCGCGGAGGGTGTCGCGGCTGGCGGCGGCGCCGTCGACGGTCTTCCTGGCGGTCTCATCCATGAGGAACCCGAGGAGGGTCTTCTGGACGCCATCGTCGCCGAACTCGGTCTGGGCCTTGTCGCCGGTTTCCCACTTGGGGCCGACGTAGTTGGCGTGGCCGAGGTAGGCCACGTCGGCGCCCTGGGCGACCGCGAGTTCGCCGTAGCCCCACTGCAGGTCCGTGCTGTAGTTGGCGCCGAGGCTCCAGCGGATCCTGCGGCCCAGGTCGTACTGGCGCCAAGCGGGCATCGTCTTGACGCTCTGGTCGATGATGAGTTTCGCGAACAGGCCATACTCCTTGCCGCCCTGCATGACGGCGCCGGTCCAGCCGAAGCCGTCCCACATGGGCAGTGCCTTGTTGTGCCAGGTCTCGTTGCCGATCTCGATGACGATTTCGCGAAACCCATCGGTCCAAGGCGTCCCGACGCCGCCGCGCTGGCGGAAGCGCTTGTAGGCCCAGGGCTTGGTCTGGGGCGTGTCGCCGGCGGCCGGGTCGTAGGGCACGCCGAGGTACTCCACCAGCCCCTGCCACTCCTCGGGGAAGAAGTCCGGCGGGAGGGTGATCATGGGCACCACGCGGGTCTCCGGTGACGAGCCTGTGCGCCGGGCATACTCCATCTGCACCGGGAGCGTGGCAGGGGTGGCGCAGCTCACGGCCGTATACCAGTCGGCGGTGTAGGTACTGCCGGCGAAGAGGTCGGTATAGGCCGCCATGGTGGCATCGCAGAAGCCCAGCCCGTAGAAGCGCAGGCAGCCTTTCCTGCCTTCGGCGGGCATGCTGGCGAGGATCTCGTCGAAGGTGGCCTTGGTGGGCACGTTCAGGGCGGGATGGTCGGCATCGGCACGGTACACGACGAAGTTGTCGACGTAGAGCCTGCCGGGGCCGGTGAAGGCCAGGCCCGGCCCGGAGTGGCTGCCCGTGGTGGGGTAGGGCGGGGCCGTGAACTCGTAGGTGAACGGCTGCCACTGATCGGTCACCGCCCAGGGCGTCTTGGCGTTCAGGTCCGCGTAGCAGCCATTCAGCACGAAGCGGACCTGGCCGCTGTCGCCCAGGCGGCCGTCCTGGCGCAGCCACACCTGCACGCGGTAGCCGGACCCGGGGTGGAGCTGGCTGTACCACTTGTCCTCGCCCGTGTAGCCCTGCCAGGGGAAGAACACGGCCGGGTTGCCGCCGACCTGGGCGGTGCTGTTGGCCGTGATCTCCAGGCAGGTCTGGCCGTGGTCGCTGAGCCCCTCCGGCAGAGGCCCGGGGTGCGGCACCAGGGCATAGGTCCACTCATCGCGGCCGCCGAACCCATGGGACCGGGCGGTCCCCGACCGGGGGGTGCGCACGCGGAAATGAGAGGTCCGCGGCAGCATCTCGCGCGTCTCCAGGCAGATGAAGGCATAGTCGCCGGGGAGGAGCGGCAACTCCGCGTCCAGGTAGACGCGCTCCTGCTGCCGGGCCCTCGGCACGTCCGAGCGCAGGACCCGGTAGTGGGTCACGTCCGGGGAGGGGCTCGGGTCCCAGGTGAGGGTCACCGCGCCGCGGCTGGCGACCGCCTTCAGGTTGGCCGGGGGTTCCGGCGGTGTCTTGTCGGCCTCGTCGCGCCGGTCCGCCGGAGCATTGAGGTGGAAGACGCGGCGGTCGGTGGTGCCCTGGCCGTCCCTGACCTCCATGGTGAGAGCGGTGTCCGGCGGGGTCACGGCGGCGGTGCCGCTGAGGCTGCCGCTGGCCGAGTCGAGGACGATCCCCGCGGGAAGGCTGCCCTCGACCACGGCGAACCGGTAGGGCGGCGTGCCGCCGGATGCACTCAGGCTGGTCCAGTAGCCGGCGCCGGCCCTGGCATCCTGCAGCCGGCCGCCGTTCCCCACCAGCCTCACGCCCGCGGCGGCGTTGGGCGACGGCGTGGCCGAGACCTCGCTCGAGGGCGCCGATTCGTTCCCCGAGGCATCGACTGCCTTGACCACGTACCAGCCGGTCTCGCCCTCGCCGGCGACGTAGATGGGGTCGGTGAAGCGGCAGGTGTAGCGCACCTCGCCGCCGCCGGAGCCGGTGCTGCCGTAGCGTGTGGCCACCCAGCCGCCCAGGGGCAGCTCGCGGTCGGGCCGGCGGACCTTGGCCTGGCCGAGGTCGACGACCTGGCTGGCGCGGCTGACGTCGAGGCGGCCCTGGGGGCTGTAGGGCAACGGTTTGCCCGCGTCATCGACCAGGCGGAAGAGCCGGACCGCGGCCCCATTCCCGAAGCCCGGTCCGCGCAGTTCGTACCAGGTCATGTTGTCGAACTCGAACCAGCCCGGTCCGGCGCTGGTCACCCGCTGGATCTCGCGCAGCACGATGGGCTCGAAGCCGGGGTTCGGGAAGAGCTGATTGGTGGCCAGGTTGGTGCCGCCGGCCAGGGTGGTGAGGTTCAGTCCCAGGGGCTCGACGGCCTCGGCGACCACTCGCTCCGTGACCTCGAGCACAGCCGGGGCGCGCGGGTCCGCACCCAGGGCGCCTGCCGCCGTTAGGGCCAGTGCGGCCAGAACGTGTCGGTAACTCCGCCGTGTCGTTGTTTCAGGTGACATGCTATATCCTTATGCTGCAATAAGAGACACACTACACCATGCGGCCTTTCCGAGCCCTTCACTGCGGGTTCTGCCAGAGGCACGTCCGGAGCCGCCGCGTCTCACGCTCTGCCTACTTCGCCCCCGCCTCCGGGGTCGGCCCGCCGGCCCTCGCCGAGGCTGCATAGGCTTCATACGCGCGGTAGAGGGCCTCGGCGCGCCGGTCGTCGAGCCGGAGAGCACTCCCGGGGGCCTCCAGGAAGCCGAGGACCTCGTAGGCGGTGACCATCTCCACGTGCCTGCATTCCGCCGCCAACTGGCGGGCCACGCGGCTCCAGGCGGGCGGGTAGGGGTCCCGGTACTCGGGTCCTGCCATCTCCCAGATCTCGAGGTCGGTCCAGAGGTGTTTGCCGGTGCCCTGGTGGCGTCCCTGGTAGTCGGTATAGAGTTCCTCGAGGGTCGCCAGGCGGCGCTCGGGGTCGTAAGTGTAGACGCCGGGCATGTAGCCGGCGCCGACGGCGTCCTGGTAGGCGAAGACGTCGACGTGGCTGCGGCGAATCACGGCGCTATCCCCGATGGGCGTGCCGGCCGGAGCGACCATCACCGGCTTGTCGGGAGCCAGGGCGTGGCAGAGGTCGGCCAGGGGATCGTAGTAGGCGGCCGCGGAGACCAGGTCGTTGGTCTCGTGCGTCAGGTACCAGCCGTAGAGCGATGGGTGGCGTCCGTAGCGCGCCCAGAGCTCTTCGGCCACCTGGCGGCCGATGGCGATGCTGGCCTGGAGGCGTTCCGGGTTGCCGATGCCCTCGCCAGTCAGCCCCATGTCGCCGCCGCGGCCCAGTCCCAGGACGACGTGCATGCCGTGGCGGTCTGCCTGCGAGAGGATCGCTTCCACGGCGTCGTAGGCAAGCCAGGACCCGGCGGTCTCCTTGCCCATGTCGCGGTCGTGGAAGCGGATGGCCGAGGGGTAGAAGAAGTGCCCCTGGAACTCGACGTAGGTGACCATGGCCATCCGCATGCCGAGCCGGTGCATGCTGTCCACCACCGCCCGCAGTTCCTCCTCCGTGGCGTCCCGGTTGCGCGGATAGACGCTCCGGAGCAGTCCCAGGAGGTCGAGCCAGCCCGCCTGGAACCAGGGCAGCGCCGGCGTCTGCGAGGAAACCACCCGCAGAGGCCACGCCGCCTCGGCGACGACCGTGCCCTTGCTCTCGACCCGGCAGCTCAGGACGTGCTCGCCGGCCTGGCCCGTCGTCGGCCACCAGGCCTGCACGAGCTGTGACGCACCGGCCGGGAGGGTGACCGTGCTGGCCTGGAGCTCGCGGCCGTCGCAGAGAAGCGTGACGCGGGCGGTCGCGGGGATCGGGCCACTGTTTCTGAGGCCGCCGCGCAACTCCACCTCGATCCGGTCCGACACCGGTCCCGGCGGCACGACCGTGAAGCCCGTTGCCAGATCGCCCTCTGGGCGAGGCCCTCTGCGGAGGTCCAGGCAGATCAGGTTGCCCTTGCCGGGGAACACCGAGAGCAGGCCGGCGGTCGGGTCGGCGTCGTTCTTGCGGACGTACAGACGCCCGTCCGCCACTGCCGGTGGGCTGGCCGGGTCATCGAGGGCTTCGCTGCCGGTGCCGGGGCGGAAGACGCCGTAGGCATAGACGCGGCCCCCGCTTACCACCACGGGAGCGGGCCCATGCCCCACGTTGGCGTGCCAGGCAACCGCCGGCTTCACGTCGCCCGTCGGGGGCGAGATGGGCTCGCCGCGGAGGATGCCGTTGCGGTCGGGCCCGAGGGCCTGCGGCCAGTCCGTGGCCCCGGCGGCAAGGGCCAGCCCTGCCAGGGCCAGGTGCAGCGTATGTCGCATGGGGTCGTGCTCCTCAGTCCGCCGCTTCCGGTCTGCCTGTCCTCACGCCGGTCGCCGCCACCGGACCTTACTCTCCGGCCGGCTGCAGCCACAGGCAGTCCAGGCGGACTTCAGGCACGGCGTACTTGCCAGCGCGATTCGTGGTGCAGATCCAGAACGAGTGCCCGGGCTGGAGGGCAATGGCGCCCACCTCGAAGACCTGGTACCGGTCCGGGGTGAGGGCCGACGTCGGGAAGGTCCTGTCGATGCTGGGCAGCGGTGGCTTCCCGTAGATGCCGCAGGAGAACGCGGGGCCCTCGCCGCTCGGGGCCGGGCACTTGGTGCGGACCGAGAGCACGGAGCGTTTGCCCGGCACGAAGTCGTCGCCCGCCACGAAACGGTAGCCCATGGTCCAGCCTTCGTCCTTGGCCCGCATGGCCCACCCGTCGCTGGCGTCGGGGTCGGCGAAGGGCCGCGTGCCCCAGGCGAGGGCCTGCTGGTCGATCTGCCAGGGATGGATGAGCCGGTATGCCGAGCGGTTGCCGGCGGCGAGTTCCGGGGGAACCGCATCCCCTGCCGGTCCGGCCTTGCCGGCCCACTGGCGCAGGTAGGCCGTGAAGTCGGCGAACTTCCGTCCCCCGGTCTCGTCCATGCCCCAGGGCTTGCCGGTGCGGGTGTAGAAGCGGTCCAGGTCGTCGGCCAGCGTGTTCGCGAAAACCGCCCGGTCGACCGGCCCGAGGGCCTCCTCGATCCGGCGCCAGGTGGCGCTGCTGGGCTGCCGGACGGCCAGGACGTACTGCAAGGGGATGTGCGCCAGGCGGACCCGGTCGCGCCGTGTGGCGTCGGCGGCCACTGCCGCCTCGGCGACGCGCAGGTACCCCTCCGCCTGAACCAGGACCTCGGGCTGCAGCCAGGGCGAGGTGAAGTCGTTGTAGCAGGCCACCCGCAGGTCGGCCTGGGCGCGCACCGGCCCGTGGATCGCGTCGATGTACTTCAGGATGGCGGGGCCGGCCGCGCCATAGTAGCCCTGGCAGAACTCCTCCACCAGGGCCCGGTTGTCCAGTTCTGGATACCACAGTGCCTTGGCCAGCACCCACATCCGCAGTTGGGCGAACTCGGCGTTGATGCAGGTGTGGCTGCCCTGGGCCATGTAGCCCGTGACGCCCCGGTCGGCGTAGTACTTCAGGTTGGGCGCCAGCACATCGAGGTTGGGATGGGGCATCAGGTAGTGGGTGAAGTTGGTGGTGTAGTCCCAGACCCAGATGGGCCGGCCGGTCTGGGCCCATTCGTCCATCATGGTGCGGAAGGCGACGTTCTTCTCCTGGGTGCCGGTGGCCAACGGATGCCCGAAGTCGTTCTCGATGGGGGCTACGGACAGCATCACGTTCTCGCGCGGGCGTAGCGTCTTCGGCCGCTGGATGCCCCAGGCGTAGGCCGGCGCCATCACGAACTTGCCGGGGAACTCCAGGGCTACGCGCTCCGCCGCCGCGTTGGCGATGTCCAGGACAAGGGCCGAAGGGGAGCCCTCCTTTGCCACCAAGTCGGCGCAGCCGAACTCGTTGCAGTGGCAGTATTCGCCGCCATCCTCCTGGCCGACGGTGACGAACGGGTCCTCGGGGTGTTCCCGGAGGCGTTTCAGGGCGCCGTTGACGATGGCCTGGCGGACCTGTGGGTTGCGGGTGCAGGGCTGCGGCTGGTGGCGCTGGGGCTTCCCCTGCCAGTCCGGCACCAGGGAGTACCAGGCCTCCTGGGCCTTGCCCGCCTTGTTCTCGTAGTCCAGGGAGCCCTCCTCGTTGATGAGGGAGCGCCACGAGTGCACCAGGCTGGAGTGGAAGATGGGCCCGGAGCCGCCCCACTTCTCGGGGATCTCACTGGCACCGCCCACCATGTTCGTGATCCGGTTGCGGACGCCCCACAGGTTCGCGCCCCACTGCTCCTGGTAGAGCACCTCCCGGTACACCAGCCTTGGCACCTCGCGCCGGTCCGTGGCCGGCACGTGCACCGTGGCCAGTTCCGGGATCGTACTGGCGTCTTGGGACCACCAGCGGCAGCCCAGCGACTCCAGGAAGGCGTAGACCCCGTAGAGCGTCCCCCGCTTCTCGCCGCCGGCGATGACCAGGTCCGGGCCGAGCGTGCGGATGAGAAAGCCCTCGCTGCCCAGAGGCCCCAAGTCCAGTTCGGGATGCCTGGCTCTGGCCGTCTTCTGCCCGACGACGATCCAGGCCTCCGGCGCGCCGCCCGGTGGTGGTTCACCGGGCTGGCACACGGGCAGCTTGGCGCCGCTGATCTGCTTGAGGAAAGCAGCCAGTTCCTCCACGGCAAAGCGCTCGGAGACGCTGATCTCCGCCGTGGCCATGATCGCGCTGCGAGGGCGGCCCGCGTTCACCAGTGTCAGCGAGGCATCCTTCTCGGCCGCACCCGCAAGGCTTGCGAACGCCAGGAGGACCCGTGCTGCAGACCTTTGGGGGACACGCATCGGTACCGCTCCTTTGCCTTGTCAACGTCTCGCTCTGCGCGCTCTGCCCGCCCTCGCCTCTGCCGCCGGCCCCGTGCTGGACCTCACGACGAGTCGCGACGGCACCAGCAGGTCCTGTCCGTCTAGGCGCTTCCGGCCCTCGGGGCCAGCGGCCAGTTCGAGCGCCATCCGGGCCGCAGCCAGCCCGACCTCGCGGAGCTGCAAGCTCACCACGGTCATCGGCGGTAACGCCACAGTCGCCGTGATGTCGTCGAACCCGATGACCGAGACATCCTCAGGCACCCTCAGCCCGGCGTCCCGCAGCGCCGCGTAGACACCGAGCCCACACAGCTCGTTGTAGGCGAGCACCGCACTCGGCGGCGCCGCCGACCACAGGTGCGACGCGAAGCACGACCGGGCCGCGTCGACCCAGCCCGTGATCTCCGCCAGGCTGTCCCCATTCCCGGCATCCGCGGTCAGGACCCGGCACCCGAGCCCGGCGGCCATGGCCATCGCCTGCACCGCAGTCGCCCGCTCCGGCGAACGCTCCGCGCCGTTCACCGCTACACCAAGCCACACGACCTCCCGGTGGCCCAGGTCGCGGAGGTGACCGAGGGCTTCACCGATCCCTGTCGCTTCGGCGATGCACACCACAGGATGCCCAACGGACCCCTGCGCCAGGGCGACCGCAATCGGCACGTCGGCCCCTGCAATCAGCTCGCGTTGGCCGTGGTAGATCAGGCCCGGCACCACCAGCGCGTCCACCCGGCCTTGCCGGCAGTAGCGGAACCCCCGCTCCAGTTCCGACTCCCGCTCCGATGGTCCCACCAGCAGCAGGTCGCTGCCCGCCCGCCGCACGCCCGCCTCCACCCCCGCCATGATCGGCCCGAAGAAGCGCGCGTGAACCGTCCCCTCGTCCCCCGGGCCCAGCAACAGGCCGATGGTGGCGGACCGCCCGGCCCGCAGCGCCTGGGCGTGGTAGTTGGCCTCGTAGCCAAGCTCCTGGGCGCAGCGCACGATGCGCTGCCGTGCGGCCGCGCCAACTCCAGTGCTGCCCCGCGCACCATTCAGCACCGTCGACACCGCCGACACCGTGCAGCCGGCCCGCTGCGCAATCTGCTTCAGCGTCGCTCCCGGCGATCGCGGTCGTGGCTCCCGACCCATCGTCATGCCGTCCTCACAGGGCTCAGAATGAAACGTTTCATAATACTGTAGCATGGGTTGCCTGGTAGGGCAAGGGGGGGCGCGGGGTGAGGCAGGGCTGCTCCAAGGCCGAGAGCTGCGGATCGGCGGGCTGCGCACCTGGCTGTGTAGGACCACCTCTCTCACCGTCGCTTCTGTGGCGTGTGCTCGGCCGATCCGAACTCACCCCGAAGCGGCCGGCATGTCGGGCAGGGGCAGGGGCACGGGCACGGGCACGGGCAGGGAACCGCCGCCGGGATGCGGAGATCCCGGCCGCTAGACCGCTGGGAGCTCTCAGCGGCTAGGGGCGGAGCTTCGCTAGCCGATGGTCTCCCGCGGGATCCGGGAGGGGGATTGGCGTCCGCCGATGGCGGCGGACTGAGGTCAGCGGGGTCGGGGCCGTACGGGGGGGGGATCAGTGGGCAGCCGGGGCGGGCGCGGGGGGGGCCTGTGGACCGCCTGCCGCGGGGCCACCGGGAGCCGCGCCCGGAGGCGCGTCGGGGGTGGCGGGATCAGAGGGCCCGTGCGACGGCAGTTGCGGCACCACGACGCGCTGATCGAAGTCTGCCGGGGCGGTCCCGTAGGCGGCAGCCATCTCCTGCTTGAGGACAGCGACCACGTCGGAGAGCTGGTACCCTGCCCCCGGCATGGCGTGGAAGTAGACCTCTTTGGGCGCCTCTCCCGGCAGGGTCACCTGGAAGCGGTTCTTGCCGTTGATGAAGAGTCCGGCACAGCTCTCCTGGCACTGCTGCATGACCTGCTGTGCCTCAGGGGAATACATGGGATGGAACTCGGCCCGCACCAACTCCGGGAACTCCGTGCCGACGCTCACCAGGAGGGCCTGCACCGGCACCAGGCAGTGTTCCATGATGACCACCGCCTTGACCTTGGCGGTCGGCGACCCGACCGGGTCGGCCAGCTTCATCTCCACGGGTCTGGCCATCAGGCCCACCTTCTGGGCCACGGGACGGAAGGCCCTTGGCAGCAGAGTGTTGGCGTGGGCGCGCACATACCAGCCCATGAAGCCCAGCGCCACGACGATGGCCACCACCAGCAGGACCAGCATCAGCCGTTCCTGCCGGCCGTAGGGCGAAGACTGCAGGACCGCCTCGGTATCCTCTGCCGTGGGGGGCGCTCCGGCACTGGCCGCTGCGTTCGTCTCACCGGTGTCGGCGGCCGCGTTCTGGCCGTGCTTTGGATCGCTCATGCTCCGGATCTCCTTTCCCGCCTCAGACCCCTGCCGGACCCCGTCGTTCCACGACAGCCAGGGCTGTTCCAAGATCGTGGCTCGCAGGGCGGCGTATCTGTGCCTGCACCTGTAGGCCCCACTCCGATGGGGACCCCTGGGGCCGGAGGGATTCCGGCCCTACCGCCAGAGCCGGCTGACGGTTTCTCGGAACAGCCCTGGCTCGCCGAGGCCACCGGGCACCGCGCCAGGCGGACGGGCCCGCGGAGAGGCCGCCAAGTGCCAGAGACGGGAGGCGTCCGCCGCAGATCCTGTCTATAGTGTGTGCCGTAGAAGCAAGGAGCACTCATGAGAAAGACTCTCCCTATCGCCCTGCTCTGTGCAGCGGGCGCCGGCCTCGCCCAGGAGGCCGCCCTGGCGCCGCGTGACGCGGCCACTCTCCCCGACGCGACCATCGCGCCCGTCCCCGACTACGAGCTGGTCTGGAACGACGAGTTCAACACCGAGGGCCCACCGGACGCGTCGAAGTGGAACTTCGAACAGGGCTTCTGCCGGAATCAGGAGCTCCAGTGGTACCAGAAGGAGAACGCGGTCTGTCGGGGTGGCCTCCTCGTCATCGAGGCCCGTAAGGAGCGGGTGAAGAACCCGAACTACACCGCCGGCTCCGGCGACTGGAAGAAGCAGCGCGAGGTCGCCGAGTACACCTCGGCCTCCCTCAACACCTGGGGCAAGACCGCCTGGACGCTCTCGGAGACGATGATCGTCGTCCGGGCCCGGCTGACCCCCGATGCGGGCTACTTCCCTGCCATCTGGACGACTGGCCCGGGCGAATGGCCTTACGGCGGCGAGGTCGACCTCATGGAGTGCTACGGCGGCCGCATCCTGGCCAACTTCGCCTGGGGCGCCGGCCAGCGCTGGAACGCGCACTGGCATTCCTTCGACAGCCCGAACCACGGCGACCACAACAAGCCCCGCCTCGAGTAC
>Ga0172371_10006380_pt1 | contig 17183 bp, 14 predicted proteins | sample Lak12m_FD_114543 | JGI IMG/M metagenome (GOLD analysis project Ga0172371, IMG submission 114543) | Freshwater microbial communities from Kabuno Bay, South-Kivu, Congo - kab_022012_12m | ecosystem: Environmental > Aquatic > Freshwater > Lake | place: Democratic Republic of the Congo: South-Kivu...
CGCGCTGGGGCCGGGGGGCTACGCGGGCACGCCGGTGGGCGAGGTGCTGCCGGCGATCCTCGGCGGCCGCGACATCGGCCAGGTGAACGACCCGTTCCTCCCCCTCTTGACCCCCGACGGCGTCCGCCACCCGATCTTCGGCAACATCGCCGCCTTCTTCCCGACCCGCGGCGGCGCGCCCAAAGACGTCGGACTCCCCGAGCTCGACGGCTGCACCCGCATCGAATCGGTCCGTGCCGGCGCCACGGTCCTGGCGGTCCATCCGACCGAGGCGAACCAGATGCCGGTCCTCGCCGTGCAACCGCTGGACAAGGGGCGCACGGCCGTCTTCTGCGGCGACACGACGCGGAAGTGGCAGCAGGGGCCGCGGGCCATGGACCAGGAGTCCCCCTTCCTGCGTTTCTGGGGCCAGATGGTCCGCTGGCTGGCCGGCCGGGCGACCACGGTGGAAGCGAAGGCCAGCATCACCAGCAGCACCGACAAGGGCTACTACGAGCCCGAAGAACCGGTGCGGATCGCCGCGGTGGCACGCGACGACAAGGGGGAAGGAACCGCCAACGCCCAAGTGGTGGCCAAAGTGAAAGGGCCCTCCCAGGCCGAAGAGGTGCCGCTGGCCGTAGTTCCGGGCCCGGTGGGCCACTACGGCGGCACGCTCCAGCCGAAGGTGGCCGGCCGGTACGAGATCGTGGTCGAGAGCCGGGTGGGCCAATTGACCCTCGCCGCCGACAAGCTGGTGATCGAAGTCGGCCGCCCGAACCTCGAGTACGAGAAGCTCGACATGGATGAAAAACTGCTCTCCCGCATCGCCTCCGATAGCGGCGGCCGCTACCGCCACATCAGCGTGGCCAGCAGCCTGATCGAGCAGCTCGACCGAACCCAGCAGCAGAAGAAGGTCTTTCTGGAGCGGCAGCTCTACTGGCCGCCGGGGTTCTGGACACTGTTCGTGGTGGTGCTCACCGTGGAATGGGTCTTGCGGAGGAGGTATCAACTGAGATGACATCGCGCGGCGGCTACAAGTATCTGGAGCCCGAGGCCCTGGCCCGGGTCAAGAATCTCTCCATGGTGGCCCGCGGGGTCGTCGAGGGCTCGATGACCGGGCTCCACGCCAGCCCTTACAAGGGCTTCAGCGTGGAGTTCGCCGAGCACCGCGAGTACACCATGGGCGACGACCCGCGCCACCTCGACTACAAAATGCTCGCCCGCACCGAGCGGCTCTACATCAAGCAGTACGAAGAAGAAACGAACATGCGCGTCCAGATCCTCCTGGACACGAGCGGCTCGATGGGCTACAGCTATTCGGCCAAAATCACCAAGTACGACTACGCGGCGTATCTCACCGCGATCCTCTCGTACCTGATGACGCGGCAGCAGGACTCGGTGGGCCTGACGACCTTCGACACCGCGATCCGGCTCGATATGCCCGCGCGGAGCTCCCCGCGCCACTTCAACGAGATGATGCACCAGCTCGAGGAGATCAAGCCGAGCAACGACACCGGCATCGCGGAGACGCTCCACGTGTTGGCCAACCGCTTCAAGAAGCGATGCCTGATCGTCTTGATCAGCGACCTGTACGACGAGCCGGACGCGGTAATGCGGGCGTTGCACCACTTCCGTCACCGCCGCCACGAGGTGATCGTGTTCCAGGTGTTCGACAAGGCGGAGATCGACTTCCCCTTCAACGACACGGTGGCGTTCCAGGACCTCGAGACGCACGAGCGGATCCAGATCGACCCGGCCTACGTCCGCGACGTGTACAAGGAGCAGATCGAGCAGTTCATCGAGGCCTACCGGCGGGGCTGCGCCGAGAGCAACATCGACTACGTGATGACCGACACGACGACCCCTTACGACTTCATGCTCTCCCGCTATATCACCAAACGCGCCCAATTATGACATCGTCTCCCCTCTCCCGTTCGACGGGAGAGGGGCCGGGGGTGAGGGGACGTGGCACCAAGGCAAGGACCAGAAGGATGCCGGACGAGAAACTCCCGCAAGTCGGTAGCGGCGGATTTGAGGGCCTCAAGAAGGTCAACGATTACGGCGCCGAATACTGGTGCGCGAGGGACCTGCAACCCCTCCTGGGTTACAGCCAGTGGCGGCGGTTCGAGAACGCCATTCGGAAAGCCATAACCTCTTGTGAACAATCGGGTAACGAGCCGAGCCACCATTTCGCCGGCGCCGGCAAAATGGTTGGAATCGGGTCAGAGGCGTCCCGGGAAGTGCCTGATTATCAACTCTCCCGCTTCGCCTGCTACCTGATCGCTCAAAACGGCGACCCCCGCAAGCCGGAGATCGCCAATGCCCAGAAGTACTTTGCCATCCAGACCCGACGCCAGGAGTTGTCCGATCGGGCCGCCGCCGACCTTGAGCGGCTGGAGCTTCGGAGGCAGACCTCCGAAGAATTCAAAGCACTCTCGGGCGCGGCGCGCGAGGCCGGTGTTCAGAGCCGCATGTTTGGCGTCTTTCACGACGCCGGGTACAAGGGCCTGTACGGCGGGCTTGGGGCGGATGCCATCAAGGCCCGCAAAGGCATCCCCATCAAAGAGCAACTCATGGACCGTATGGACGCCACCGAGCTTGCCGCAAACCAGTTCCGCATGACTCAAACCCGCGACAAGCTGGCCCGACAGGATATTCATGGTCAGGAGCAAGCCATTCAGACGCACAAGCAGGTCGGTCAAGAGGTCCGCGATGCGATCAAACGAATCGGAGGCACACTCCCCGAGAACCTACCGCCTGCGGAGCATATCAAGCAAGTGGAAGAACGGATCAAGCAGGCCGCGCCAAAGTTGGAACTTGAAGGCCCGGATGCGCACGGCTTGATCGGCGACGAGCCGTCAGAGCAATAGCGCGAGGGTGCCACTGCTGGCTTGTCCAGCAGTGTGAACTGCAGCAAGGATAGTCCATGAACAATGGTCTTTCGGGAAGTGTTGCCGGCGACGGCAAGCCTCGTCCACGATCTGCACTGCTGGACAAGCCAGCAGTGGCACCCGTGCGCCCAGCTATTATGACATCGTCTCCCCTCTCCCGTTCGACGGGAGAGGGGCCGGGGGTGAGGGGACGTGGCACCAAGGCAACGCGTTCCTACGCAGACACCCCCCTTGCTTCGGGTGGCGGATTTCTGATAGCATTCGTATGCTTGCAGGGAGCGGAGATGTGCGCCGTATGGGTCGCCCACTAGTCGACTTCGGGGACTTTTGCTTCTGGGCGGGAAATAGCAGCATGGACATCGCGGTCGTTCGTGAGGCATTGCGTCGGCAGCCCTTCGAGCCGTTTACGATCCGCTTGGCGAGCGGGCGTTCGTTGCCCGTGCCACATCCCGATTTCGTCGCCCTGACGCCTCGACGGGTGATTGTCGGTGCTAAGGGCGACTTCTGGTCGATCATTGAACCCTTGCTTATCGTCTCGCTGGATTCGATTCCCCCTCAGCCCAAGGGAGGCGATGGCTCGCGGAAGAAGCCGAAGCCGTAGACCCGTTTTTTCGTCCTCGGGATTGAGCCAAGTAGCGTGCTCTCCGACGACCATTGGCGCCGGCGTTCGGTGACCGTGAGACTCGAGAGGTGCTTGGGTCGATGGGCAAAACCGTTGCGGGAGCCGGAGTCCTGGGTAGGCGGTGGATCGATCCTAACAGGCCGGATGGTGTTCAGATCTTCATCGAACGGGTCTATGTCGCGGGCGTTCATCTTCGATCAGGGATTGATGAGTTCTTCGCCGGGAGCAATATCTCGCTCGCCTTGGAGCGTGAGCCGCATAATCCACACGACCGCAATGCTATTAAGGTGATCGGGATTCTAACGACGGTGTTCTCGACGCGTCAGTTCCATGTTGGGTATGTTCCCCGCGAAATTGCCCAACAGATCGTCGAACGTGGGTTCTGGGGTCGTGTTGGGGCCGACCTGCGAATGGTGGAATGGGGTGACTACAAGAACCTCATTTTTGACCTCTACGGGCCGAAAGGGGAAAAGAACGCGTTCTTTGGCCAAGAGGCTTCACGAAAACGAGAGCCTAGGCGTCGGAAGCGAAAGGTCAACAAAGAGAAAGATGCGGAAAGCATGGGGGGTGGCGCCTTACAGGCGGCTGTTCCACCGCTGCCAGATCCTCCCCCATTACAGCCGGACTTAACCAAGCAGGCTCACCCACCCTTCGATGCCATCGCCATTGCACGCGTCGCACATTCCAGCGCGCGAAGTGTGGTGGCGTGGGGCGATGCGCTCTTGGGACGCGTGGCGGGTGAAGGGAACATGGTGGTTCATTGCTTCCTGCGGTGTTTGACGCTGGTGACAATCGCTTGCGCATTGCTCTACGCGGTTCTGAAAGTGGCTGGTGTCTTCTAAACGCGACGGGTGCCAATGGCGTTTCGCCAGTGCGGCGCTGGATCGGACGACCATGAGGAAGGCGCGTGAGTGGGTACGATCTGACCGAGTGGCTTGTTTGTTCCTCGCCGCGGGCTGGGTGGCACACTCGGAGGGTCAGCGAAAAGGGGTGAGGACGGCGAGGAGGACGTGGAATGCGACTGCCGGACGCGGCCCTGGTCGAGCGGGCGAAAGTTGTCGACTACCTGCTCAATGCGGCGCATCGTTACGGCGCGAGCAAAGCTCGGTTCTTCGCCCAGTTTGGTTTTCGGGTCGGGGCGTGGGAGGATTTGGCCCTTGTCTTGCGCGAGCATGGGCGACAAAATGAAGTTGTCAGGGTGAAGCAAACCGGCTTCGGCCCGCGCTATGAAGTGGAAGGGGAGTTGACGGCCCCGGATGGCCGCCGGCCGCGCATCTGCACGGTCTGGCAACTGGATGAAGGGCAACCAGCGCCGCGTCTGATCACCGCGTATCCTCTGGAGGCGAAGCAGTGATCCAGGAACATGACTGTATCGTGTTGACCGAAGACATCCCCGAGGAGGGCTTGCGAGCCGGCGACGTGGGCACCGTGGTTCACATCCATCCAGAGGCGGCGGGATATGAAGTCGAGTTCGTGACGCTCACCGGCCGCACCGTGGCGATGGCCACCGTGTTGCCGTCGCAGTTGCGCCCCGTCGGCCCGCGCGACGTCACGCATGTCCGAGAACTGGCCGCCCCCTGAGGCAACCCAAGCCAACGGAGGTTCTCCACGCGGTCGGGCGGCGAACGCCAACGATGCCCGAAGGGCAGGGTTCGCGAGCGGAGGGCCTCGTGGCACGCCCGTTGAGAGTTCTGGCCCCGCCGCCTGCCGATTCGCAGCGAAGACCACGCTACAGATCTTCTGGGCGCAATCCGGTGCGTTTGGCGATGCGTGCCAGCATACGCGGGCCGACCTCCTCGCCTTCGTGAAACGCGAACACGAAATCGTCCCAGCCTCGACGCTCCAGCACGCGATGGGAACCCCCAGCCTGGCGCTTCACACTCCATCCGATCCGCAGTAACGCGCCCAATAGCTGGCGGACCTTGCAGGACTTCCATGCACTCATGGGGCTACCAGAAAGGCATCGACCACTGGAGGGACTTCTTCGCCATGCTCCAACCGATCGGCGAGCACGCGAAGCGCCAGCGCCTGCACTCGGGCGGTGGCTTCCTCGCGGGTTTGACCGTACGCCATCGTGCCGGGGAGTTCCGGGACTTCGGCAAGGAACCGACCGTCCTCCTCTCGCTCAATTTCGATCGTCAGTCTCGTGCCCATGCGTCCTTCCTTTCACCGACCCCCATTCTATGGGGTTTCGGGGATTTCGTCAATCCGAATAGAATGGAGGGTATCCGAGCAATCAGCCGGGTCGGACCCCGCGCCCTGAGGCTTTGCGAAGGGCGTAGTGGGTGAGTAGACTGGTCTGGGGCAGCAGAGCTTCCACAAAAGGGCGTTCCGAAGCGGAGCTTGGGAGCGAGATATGACGAGGCGCACAAAGCCATGACCTTCCTCACCCCGCTCTTCCTGCTGGCCGGCCTGGCGGCCGCGATTCCCGTGGTCCTCCACATGATCAACCGCCAGAAGGCGAAGCAGCTCACGTTCAGCACGCTGCGGTTCCTGCGGATCAGCGTGCAGAAGACGCGCCGCCGCAAGCGCATCCACGACGTGTTCCTCATGGCGGTCCGGGCCGCGGTGCTGCTGTTGATCGCCATGGGGCTGTCGCGTCCCACGCTCACCCATCTCAGCTCCCTGCTGGGCGGGGCGAACACGGCGATTGCCATCATCCTCGACAATTCCGCGAGCATGGGTGTTACCGACCAGGGCAAGATCCGTTTCGAGACCGCCCTGGAGGCCGCCCACCAGATCCTCAGGCAGTCGGCCGACGGCGACCAGGTGGCCCTGTTCCTCACCGGCGGCCGCCCCTACGCCGAAGACGGCAAGCTTGACCGCACCCATGAGGCCGTCCTCCGTGTGCTCAACCAGTTGGCCGAGCAGGGGCCGAGCTACGAGCGGGCCGACCTGGCCGGCAAGCTCCAGCAGGCCCGCAAAGTGCTCGTCGACTCCGAGGCCCCCAACCGGCAAATCTTCGTGGTCACCGACATGCAGAAGCTCTCCTGGGACGGGCTGAAGGCCCCGCCCCCGGCAACCGAAGGCCAGGACCCGGACGAGGGCCTCAGCGAGGAGGAGCGGCTTGGCCGCCGCATCCCGGTGATCGTCATCGACTGCAACCGCAACCCGCAACCCAACTGTGGCGTGCAAGGGATCGACCTGGAGGCTGCGGTGCCCGTGGCCGGCGTGCCCGTCAAGGCCGCCACCGAAGTGTTCAACGCCGCGTCGGTCCCCCAGCAGCGACTGCTGAAGCTGTTCATCGACGAGGCCGAAGAAGCCACCAGCCCGGTGCTCAACATCCCGCCCGAAGGCCGTGTTACCCACACCTTCATGTTCAGCTTCAAGCGCGGCGGGCTGCACCGCGGCGAGGTCCGCCTGGTGGGCGACGACGGCTCGAAGCTCGACGACCGGCGCTTCTTCACCATGGAGGTCGACCAGGGCATTCCCGTGGCGGTGGTGAGCTCGCAGCGGCACGAGATCCGATACCTCAACGACACGTTCTACGTAGAGCAGGTCCTTTCGCCGACCCGGGCCGGCGGCTGGGCCCTCCGCGTCTCCACGTTCACGAGCAAGGACCTGCTCGGCGAGCCGCTCAACAATTACGCCGTGATCTACTGCGTGAACCTGCCCGCCCTCGACGGCGATGCCGCCGAGCGCCTGCGGCAGTACGTCGAGAGCGGCGGGCACATCGTCTGGATCTGCGGCGACAACGTCCAGCCCGATGCCTACAACCAAATGAACCAGCAGGCCAAGACCGACCTCTTGCCCGCGCCTCTCTTGGACGTTCGCACGGCGGGCACCGAGCAGGGGAAGGATAGCTGGAACATCAGCTTTTTGGACAAGAAGTACAAGGCCCTGACCCAGCTCGTAGAGCCGGCCAGCCTCTACCAGTCGGTGCTGGTCTACAAGCACGTGCGCATGGACGCGAAGGCGGCGGCCGACGCCTGGGTCCTGGCCCGGCTCGACGACGGCGAGCCGCTCCTGGTGACGCGCAAGATCCAGCGCGGCAGCGTGACCATGTTGGGCACGAGCGCCCACGTGGGCTGGACGAACCTGCCGCTGCGCCCGATCTTCCTCCCGCTCCTGGCCCGGCTCACCTTCGATCTGGCCGGGGCGGAGCAGACCTACCACACCACGCTGGCCGGGGCCCCGCTGGTCTTGAACTTCGACGAAGAGGTGCGGCCGATCACCATCGAGGTGGTCCCCCCGTCGGGCACGCAGAACCGCCTCCCCACGCACGGCGAAGAGAACCAGAAAGGCCAGGTCTTCCGCTACGACGACACGCACGACGTGGGCGTCTACCTCCTCCGCCCGCTGGAAGGGACGAAGACCAAGCAGATCGGCTTCTCGGTCAACGTGGACCCCGACGAGGCCATCCCCACCAAGGTCGATCGCGAGGACCTCAAGGGGCGGTTCGGGCGCACCGAAGTCCTTTTCGCCGACGACCCGGAAGACCTCTCCAGCACGTTCAAGGCCATCCGCGAAGGCAGGAGCCTGTGGACGCTGTTCCTGTCGGTGGTGCTGGCGGTGCTGGTGTTCGAGACCTTCCTCTCCAACCGCCTCACGCCGAACCAGGACGAAGAAGACCTCTCCAAGATCCCGCCCGGCATGCGCCGCTTGGCCAAGAAGGGCGCTGCGGCGTAAAGGCGGCGACGAACGATCAGCGGGGATCGGGTGGCACGAAGCATGAATAAGCGTAGGTTATGCTTCAGCATATCCGAGCTCGGGGCAAACGTGCCGTATCCTATTCGCCGGCCATCGCACGATTCGGCCCTTGGCAGGAGGATCGAGGTTGACACGGGGCCACGCGATATGCCGCAGACTGGTTGAGATGACAATAGCAGAAGGATATGCTGAAGCATAACCTAGGCCCTCTGCACCGCGGTCTGTTGGCGGTGCGAATCGCCGGCTGGTGTGCGTTCGCCGCCGAACTCGCGGTTTTCGTGTTCTTCCTGCCCGCGCTCGCCGAGCGCAGGGACCTGTGGCTTACGTACCTCGGCTCCCTGGCGGGCGTGGTCGGGTTCTGTTACTTCCTGCCGCGGTGGCTCGGCTCGTGGATGGGGCGGCCCGAGGCTTGGCTGGGGCGCGAAGGGAACCGCTGGCGGGTCGGCAAGTACGACGAGGCGCTTGTGCGGCGGGTCGTGGAAGAGGCCACGCAGGGACTGCCCGCGCCCCTGCGGCGGCTCCGCGTGCGAATCACCAAGGACCGCTTCCCCACCGCCTGGACCCGACTGTCGCTGGTCTGGCCGGTCTGGAACGCGCGCAAGGACATCTCGATCACCAGCGGATCGCTTCACTACCTCGAGCCGGACGAATTGCAGGCCGTGCTGCTGCACGAGATTGGCCATCACGACCGCCAAAACCGCATCGACGCCCCCGGCGGCTGGCTTGCGGCCGAAGCGGCCTTCCACGCGACGGCCTTCTGGGCCTTCATGCTCACCAACTCGGCCGAGGCGGGCGTGTGCGCGTTTCTCGCGGCGCGGTGGCTGGCGGTGTTCGCCACCGCGAATCTGGTCGTGAACCACTCCCGCGCGATCGAACACCTTTGCGACCTGTTCGCGGCCCGGCGGATCGGAAGCCCGCCGATCATCAATGCCCTCCTCAAGGGCGGAGAGGAGGAGGAATTGACCGAAGCGGTCCTTGTCTGGGCGGCCCGGGAGCTCCGCGACAAGCCCGACGTCGACCACGACCTGCTGGGCATGGTATTCGCCGACGTTCGCCCCTATGGCCGGATCTTCCACGAGAACCTCATCCGGCACGCCGACGCGGTCGTCAAGGAAGTGGCGCGGCTCTTGAGACTCGACAAAAAGCGGCCCAAGGCCGGCTACCGCAACCACGAGCTGGAGCAACTGGTCGAGAACCGCCGGGCGCACCTTCGCCGCCGCATCCGTTGGCGTCGCTTCGACCGAAACGGCGACGGCCGGCTCCAGCCCGGCGAGATCGCCGAGCTTTGCCGGGAGCTTCGATCACATCCCGATCACGTCCTGGTGCTCTCCGAGCACGAGCGTCAGCCCGCCATGCACCCGCCCTTCCGCGAGCGGGTCCTTTTGCTCGCCGACGCCGATCTCACCGGCGCGATCGGGGCATCCATGGAGCTACGCGCCGCCGGAAGTCAGCACTCCGTCGCAAGAAAGGGACTGGCTCCGTCGCCCCCATAGCGGCGTCCCTGCGAATACGGCCTCTGGCGACGGTCCCTGTTCCCTTTTGCGGCGCGTCAAGGACGTCGCAACCAGATCGGGCCGAACTCTTGCGGGGTCGCCGCCGGGGGGCAATAATCGCAGGCGTCATGGCCGGGCAGGCCCGCGGAGAGCGGTCGGGCACCTCGGGGTTCCAGATTAGATCAGGGTCGAGACATTTTTTGGGGGGATGGAGATGGTAGATCAATCGCAAATGAGTCGGCGGCGGTTTCTCGGCAGTGTGGCTCCGGCGGCCGGGGCCTTCGCCTTGCCGATGGTCGTGCCCTCTTCGGTCCTGGGGGCCGACGGCGCCGTGGCCCCGAGCAACCGGATCACGATCGGGATGATCGGCGTGGGCCGGCAGGCCCTGGCCTACAACCTGCCGTTCTTCGTGAGTCAACCCGATGCGGAAGTCGTGGCCCTCTGCGACGTCGACCGCTGGCGGCTCGATGTGAGCGACGAGCGATCGGCCTCGTTCTACGGCGAGAAGAAGAACCGCTCGGGCAAGATCCCCAAGTGCCCCAAGTACGTCGATTTCCGCGAGGTGCTCTCGCGAAAGGACATCGACGCGGTGATGATTTCTTCGCCCGACCACTGGCACGTGCCCATGGCCGCCGCCGCGGTGAAGGCCGGCAAGGACGTCTCCTGCGAAAAGCCCCTCACGCGGAGCATCGCCGAAGGGCGCCTCCTGAGCGACCTGGTCACCAAACACCGGCGAGTGTTCCGGACCGACAGCGAGTTCCGCTCCCTGAAGAATTTCCACCGCGCGGTGGAGCTCGTGCGGAACGGCCGGATCGGCCAATTGCGGACGATCCGCACCGGCGTGCCTCGGGGGCCGGCCTCCTCGCCGAAGCACGTCGACATGCCCGTGCCGGAAGAGTTGAACTACGACCTCTGGCTCGGGCCCGCCGCCGTGAAGCCCTACACGGAGAACCGCGTACACCAGCGGCATGGCTACCAGCGGCCGGGCTGGATGAACATCCGCGACTATTGCGACGGCACGATCACGAACTGGACGACCCACCTGAACGACATCGCCCAGTGGGGCAACAATACCGATCGCACCGGTCCGGTCGAAGTCGAAGGCCGCGGGACTTATCCGCCGCCGGGGAGCCTGTGGAACGTGCTCATCGAATTCGAGTTCACCTGCCGGTACGCCAACGGGGTGAGGCTCGTCTGCAAGTCGGACGGGGCGTACACGCGGTTTGAAGGCACCGAGGGCTGGATCCAGGCCAACTTCGGCGGCAAGCAGCCCCTGGCGGCCGAGCCGAAGTCGATCCTCGACGCGAAAATCGGCCCCGACGGAATCCATTTCCCCTTGAAGCACGAGAAACGCGACTTCCTCGACGCGGTCAAGAGCCGCGGCCAAACCCTCGCCGACGCCGAGGTGGGCCACCGCACGGCCTCCCTGGGTCACCTCGGACAGATTGCCATCCAACTCGGCCGCCGCTTGAAGTGGGACCCCGCGAAGGAACGCTTCCCGGACGACGAAGAGGCCAACAAGATGCTCTCCCTCCCGCCCGGCCGGGCACCGTGGACATTGTAGTACTGCATCGCTAGGTCGGCAGTCGCAAAAGGGGACTGGCTCCGTCGCCTCAACAAGGGTGGCCCTGCAAGGACGCTCTCCGGCGACGGTGCCTGTCCCCTTTTGCGACGGACCACTGGGGTGACGCCTGCGGATTGCGAGGCGAAGGGGACTGGCTCCGTCGCCTCAACAAAGTGGCCCCGCAAGGACGCTCTCCGGCGACGGTGTCTGTCCCCTTTTTCGACGGACCGGGGTGACGTTTGCGGACCGGACGGGGCCTCCTCAGAACCGGCCCAAACCGGCCAAGAGGGTCGCCAGCACGAGAAGCACCATGCCGAGGCATCCCGACGGACCCGGGATGTGGTGCTCCGCGGCGATGGCTTCCACGGCATCCTTGGCCTCTTTGAGATCGACGCCCGTCTTCTCCCGATAGAGCTTCACCGCCTCGATCTTCCGGCCCTGTTCCAGGAGCGACACGATCTCCGGTTCCAGGTCGGAATCGGCGGGCCCCTCCGCACCTCGGGCTTCATCCCGCTCAAGGGCCTCGACGGCTTCTTTGGCTTCGGCGAGTCCCGCCCCGGTCTGTTCCCGGTACAACTTGACAGCCTCAATCTTCCGGCCGTCGGCCAGGAGCGAACGTATTTCGGCTTCAAGGTCGAATTCGTCGTCGGTCATCAGGTTTCTCCTGGGAGAGCTACGGTCGGTGATGTGTCCTCGATCATCAATTCAAGAGTAACGCCGTACCCCTCGTCTTTGTCCTCCATCTTCAAGACAGTCCTGATGTGCTGTTTTGAGAGAATCTCGATTCTTGTTCTAACGGTCGGTGCGACCTTTCCGTCTTTGTCGAATTGCCAGTGCTCGGTTCCTGGATAGTAAACACGTCCGTCGATCAAGTTCCCGTTGATGCTAGCCACCTTGATCTTCGGGTGGACGTAGTTTCCGTTGAACAGGAAATCGCCGCCGAGATCATATTGGCGACTCAGGGCCTCGCCGCTCCGTCGTGCCCTCAATCGCAGCTCTTCATCATCTGGCGGCTGCCAGGTGCGAGGATCAACCAAGTCGACATTAAAGGTTCCCGGCACGTACGTGTGGATATCCGGCACTTCTTGGAGGTGCGCTATCACCACGCGTGGCCAGTTTTGGTGTAGAGTCAACCATCCACAACCGTTCACGGCTTTCCCGTGGAGGGTAATCGTCCGCATGTGTATCCCTCACGGTCAGGTCGAATCTACCGCCCTCACCCCCTGCCCCTCTCCCGCCCACGGGAGAGGGGAGTTATTACTGCCGATCTTCCGCCGCTGCCCCATGCTCGTCAAGCGGTCAATCAGCCACAACCAGGCGAATGTGCCACGGTTCGATGGAGGGAATGACGAACCTGCGGTAAGGACCGTCGGAGCCGCTGGAGCGGACCTGCGATTCGGCCCCCGTCATGTCGAACACGCGGATCCGATCTCTGTCGGTCCGCACCAGCAGGGCTACATCGCGCGCCGCGTCGAGGCAGGAATTCGTCATGGCCATGGCCACGCCGGCCCGGTCGGGCTCCCGCACCCAGAGATTGATCTTGTGGAATGAACCCACGTAGGCCGGCAGCCGCTCCTTGGAGAGCCATCGCAGGACGGACTTCATCTGGGACGACTTCGAGAGGCTGTGCAGGAAGGTCCACGGGAAGTAGCCGGCCACGCACACCCGGCCGCCCAAGCGATTCTCGAACACTCCCATGGTACACGGGGCGACCTCGGCGCCGGCGTAGTCTACGACCTTCGAGAGGACCTCGGCCTTCGGGTCGCGGGCTTTGAGCGTGAAGGCCGGCAGGTGGTAGAACGATTGCCGGCAGTCGCGCTCGCGCCCGGCGAAGGGCCGGTTGAGCGGGTGGTCCGCCAGGCGCTCGATGCAGTCGATGGGCACTACGCGATCGGCGTCGAAGCCGGTCAAGTCGGCCAATCCCATCTGGTTCAGCCGCGTGAGGGCCTGCGTATCCATGAACACGCCGCCGGAGAGCATTTTGCGGATCTCGTCCTTGCTGAAGGCCATCATGGCGTCGTCGGAAAGGAGGATGACCGAGGCCCCGCGGGCAGAGTAGTCGATGGGGAGTCCGATCTCGAACAGCCGGGCCGATTCGCCGAGGAAGCGGCCGAAGCCAAAAAAGCTCCCGCCGGCCAGGTCGCAGGCAGCGGCCGTGTCCTTGTTCCAGGCCGCGTGAATGCCGGCCAATGGCTTCCGGCCAAGGTGCTTGGCCAGAAGATCATAGAAGGGCCGCGTCTGCCGGATGCGGGCGACCAGGGGCTCGAATTCGTCCAACGGCTCGTCGTTGCCCGAGAGCACGTTGAACGCCGCGCCCGTACACCCGGCCGCCATGTGCGAGGCCGCTTCGAGCACGGTGGTGTGGGCCGACTTCTTCAGCCGCTGGTAGGGAAAATTCTCGATTTCCGACTGGATCGACACGACCTCCGGCGGGAGCACGGAGACTTGCCGGCCCACGTCGTGCGATTTGCCGGCCAGGCCGGACATCACGTCGTCCTCGTAGAATCCGCCGCCGGGGCGCCAGCGGACCTCCGCCTTGCCCGGCCCCGAGAGGACCCCGGCCCAGCGGTCGAAATCGTAGCCCTCGTAGAAGCGGTCGCCGGTCATGAAGCCCAGGGGCATTTTCGGGTTGATTGCGTGTACCGTCTGCTCGATGAGCTGGAACAGCCGGGCGATCGTATCCCGGTTGTGCTGGAGCCAGGCCTTGCGTAGGGCGAGCCGCTGCTCCGGCATGCCGCTCGTGAAAGCGGCCTTGAGCGCCGGCCGCGTGTACTTCGTGCCGCACTCCTTCTCGAATTGCGCCAGGCAGCGGTCGCAGAAGCAGGTGAGGTGTACAGGCATGTGACCGGCCAGACGCACGTCGTCGTCGATCCAGATGTAGTCCGGCCCCGCGGAGGCCACAGCCTGATACACCTGGCGGACGTATTCCCGCAGGCCGGGATCGTTCGGGCAGAACGAGCCCTGGCAGGTGTTGCCGTCGATATCGGTGACCCGGGTGTAGTCGCCGGAGAGCGAATGCGGCAGGTTCTCGTTGTGATGGCCCATCGTCGAGAGGATGTTGATCCCGGCGCGATATCCCAACTTCCGCGCCTCGGGCATGCGCCGGGCCAGCACGCGGGCCCGCTTCTGGATTTCGTCCAACGGCAACGGCGGGTGGGTGGCCGAGGTGAAGAAGGTGATCTCGTCGGTCACCCCGCGGTACTTCTCGAATAGCGCCAGGAGGTCCCCGTACCGCGCTTCCGGCATCCACTGGGGCACGCCGATGCGGAAGGAGATGAACGCCCGATTCAAGGCCGGCTGCGCCGAGTCGCCTTTCCCATGGCCGAACGACGGCCCCACCGCGACCAGGCAAACCGCCAGCCCTACGCCCACCGCCGACACGATCGGTTTCATGGCAACGCTCCTGTCGCTTTCCGGGGGGATCTTCAAGTGCCCCTTCCAAGAGAGTACCATAAGGGCGAAGGGCCTCCGCGTCCAGAGGCCCCGAGATGGGTAAGAAGCTACGCGGGTGGCGGTGAGTCAGGTCGAGGCCGTGGGCCGATGATCGGCCGTTGTCACTTCATCATTCGTCCTTCATTATTCATCCATTCTCACGCCGTGGCCAACCGCGACAACCATTACGAAGCGGCCTTTGAGGAGTACCTTCGCCGGCGCGGGGTGCCCTACGTGGCCGTCGACGAGGCGCGGCGGAGCCTGCTGGCCGATGGGGAGTCGATCAAGAGCCTCGACTTCATTGTCTCCTCGTCGGGCCCGGCGGTGTGGCTCGTGGATGTGAAAGGGCGGCGTTTCCCGTCCGGCGACGAGCAGTCGCGCCACTACTGGAAGAACTGGTCGACCCGCGACGACCTCAAGAGCCTGGCTCAATGGGAAGCCCTCTTCGGGGAGAACTTCCGCGGGCTGTTCGTGTTTGCGTACCACATTTTGGGAGATCGGGCCCCGCTCCCGCGTGAGCAATTGTTCGAGTACCGCGGCGGCCTGTACGGGTTCGTGGCGGTGGGCCTGGCCGACTACGCCGCGCGATGCCACCCGATCTCCCCGCGGTGGGACACCGTGGCCATGCCCACCGACGAGTTCCGCCGCCTTGCCCGCCCCATCGACGAATTGCTTTTCTCTTGCCCGGGCACGACGCGGCCCGCCAGCCAACTGCCGGCGCAAGACGCAATCGAGGCAGCCGAAAGGGAAGAACCGCCGCCTTGGGACGGGGAGTTCTAAGCACGCAGCAAGAGAGGGGCCAACAAAGAGCTGCGTCCCCTTTTCTCACTCCTCACGCCCCGGCCGGCCGATTCCTAGACGGAAGCCATCTGCACACAGTCGAGGAAGGCGGTGTTGCTCCCGCCCTTCGGATCGAGCCCCACGAACTTGATGGTGTGCATTCCGGACGTCGAGACGAGGAGACTCGATACCTGGTACGTGGAATACTTCGTGCTGGAGGGGGTAATCAGGGCGACCTGGACGCCGTCGATCAGGACCGAGAGTTGCTGATAATACGTCTGGGCGGTCCCCGACCGTTGGGCGGCCTCGAACGTGAGCGTATAGGTGCCGGCGTCGAGGTAGAACGACTGGCTGATGCTGCCGGTGCCCTGGATGAAGCCCACCTGCGTGCCGCTCGGGGCCGTGGAGCCCCCGGAGGTGAACGCGCTGCTGTTGCTGGTCACCCCGGCCGATCCGGTGTACTGCCAGTTCGAACCGGTGGGCTGGTACTGGTAGGTTCCCGCCGTCAGACTCACCTGCTCGAAACTGCTGTCGCCGATCGGGTCCGCCGCCGAGATCGCCACGTTGTCGACGAACGCGGTGTTGTCTTCGCCGTCCGGGTTCAGACCGACGAACTGGAGGGTGTACATCCCGGACGTCGAGACGGCGAAACTCGCCGTCTGGCAGGATTCGTACTTGGTGGTGGCGGGGGTGAACGTGCCGATCACGGTGCCGTTGATCAGGACCTCGAATTCCTGATAGGTGTCCTGGTAGTAGCCGCGTTGGGCGGCCACGAACGAGACGGCGTAGTTGCCGGCGTCCAGGTAAACCGACTGGCTCATACTGGCGCCGCCTTGCAGGAAGGCGACCTGCGTGCCGTAGGCGGTGTTGGGATTCGAGCCCGTGAACGCGCTGGAGTTGGTGGTCACCCCGGCCCCGTCGCTGAACTCCCAGGACGAGCCATCCGTCGAGCAGTCGTAGGTCTTCGCGACCAGCGTCGGCGATTCAAAGCTCCCGTCGGTGACGGAGTTCTCCACCGAGTCGATGGTCACATTGTCGATCAGCGCGGTGTTGTCGCCGCCCTGCGGGTTCAGCCCGACGAATTCGATGGTGTGCAGCCCCGCCGTCGTGATCTCGAAGTTCTCCGTCTGGTACGAGCCGAAGCTCTTGCTGGTGGGGGTGATGGTGCCGACGCAGACGCCGTCGACCAGCACCTCGATCTGCTGGTAACTCGTCTGGCACTTGGCCCGCTGGGCGGCCAGCAACGAGATGTTGTAGGCGCCGGCATCCAGGTAGACCGACTGGCTGATGCTGCCGGTGGCTTGCAGGAAGGCCACCTGATAGCCGTCGGGGGCACTGGCGTTGCCGGTAGTGAAACCGCTGCGGTTGTAGGCCACCCCGGCGGATCCGGAGAACTCCCAGGGCGTGCCGGTGGGGTTGTACTGGTACGTTGCCGCGGTCAGCGACGGCACCTCGAAGCTGCCGTCGCTGATCGAGTTTGCCTCCGAGATCGCCACGTCGTCGAGGAAAGCGGTGTTGTCGCCGCCGGTCGGGTTCAGACCGACGAACGCGATGGTGTGCATGCCGGTCGTCGTCACGGCGAAGCTCAACGTCTCATACGAGGCATACGAAGTGCTGGAGGGGGTGATCGCGTCCACCTGGACGCCGTCGAGCACCACCGCGATTTCCTGAGAGCTCGCCTGGTGCTTGGCCCGCTGGGCGGCCACGAACGAGATGCTATAGCTGCCGGCGTCGAGGTAGACCGACTGGCTCACGCTGCCGGTACACTGCAC
>Ga0172371_10006383_pt1 | contig 17178 bp, 15 predicted proteins | sample Lak12m_FD_114543 | JGI IMG/M metagenome (GOLD analysis project Ga0172371, IMG submission 114543) | Freshwater microbial communities from Kabuno Bay, South-Kivu, Congo - kab_022012_12m | ecosystem: Environmental > Aquatic > Freshwater > Lake | place: Democratic Republic of the Congo: South-Kivu...
ATACGAAAAATTTATGAATAAAAAAGCTTTAAGTCTGGTATTTTTAACGGCTATCATTTCTGGTTTTTCCATTTTTATCAATAAATTCGGAGTGAGTTTTGGGAATTCCAATATTTTCGCCTTTTTAAAAAATTTAGCAGTAGGGTTAATTCTTTTTGGAGTAATTATGGCTCTAAAAAAATTTCCCTTAATAAAGGAATTAAAAATTAAAGATTGGGGAAAATTAATTCTAATCGGACTTATTGGCGGCAGCATTCCTTTCCTGTTATTTTTTAAGGGCTTGGCAATGACTTCGGCGGCACAGGGATCGCTGATTCAAAAAACGATGTTTGTCTATGTGGCAGTTTTGGCCTTTATCTTTTTGAAAGAAAAAATCAGTAAAAGTTTTGTGATTGGCGCCATGCTTCTCTTGGTTGGCAATGCCTTGATTTTGAAAAATTTTAATTTTGTTTTTGGCCAAGGAGATCTGTTGATTTTGGTGGCCACGATTTTTTGGGCGGTGGAGAATACCCTTTCTAAAAAAGTCTTGGAAACCATCGATAGCGAAATTGTGGCTTGGGGTAGAATGTTTTTTGGTGTTATTTTCATCTGTTTTTATTTAATAGTAATTGGTCAGTTTAATTTAATTTTCAACACTAGCCTGACGCAAATCGGTTGGGTAGCCATCACTGCTGCCTTGCTATTTTTATATGTTTTGACTTGGTATCGAGGCCTCAAGGGCACTCCAGTGCACGTCGCGACCGCTATTTTGCTTATTGGCTCTCCAATCACTACCACACTGAATCTTTTCTATGGAGCACAAATTGGAATAAAGGAAATTTTTTCCGGAATATTGATTATAGCTGGAATTGGTATAATTTTGGGAATTAGTTATTTAACAGAAAAAAATAAAAAAATATTTGAAAGGAGTGAATATGGACGGTCTTAAATTAGCCTCAATTTACGGACTCAAGCCTCATGAGCTGGGTTTTTGTGGTCCGCAAGTAGCAGCTAAACAACAGATTTTGCGCGGGTTTATCTTGGGACGAATTTCCGAAAATGAAGCGCTATCAGTTTTGCAAAAATTCGAAGGTGCTTACCCATATTATCAATTGATTGCCCAGAGTAATGGAATTGCAGATCCATTTGACGAAAAAGTCATTCGGGCCTATTGGGTTGGTAATGAATTATTGGATAAGGTAGCTATCCAAGATTTGCGCCGGACGGTGATTGAAAAATTTTCCTATCCGGGGCTTTTGCCAAAAGAAATTGCCCTGGAAAAAGCTCAAGCGATTCCGGAAAAAGCTAAACCCCATCATAGTCTGCATGTTTATATTATTGGTTCAGTAACTGGCAAGGTAGATCTCAATGATTTAAGCGTAAAGGATCTTTGTCGGGTTTCCTGGGGTAAGGTTTTGGAAATCGTGGATGATAAGTTGATTGTTGAATATCAGCCGATTGTTGGCAATCAAAACTTGCAATTGGGCGAAACTAAAAAGAAAAATGTTCTGTGGGACAAAGAAATCCTTCCGGTGGTTAAAATTAACGACCAAATTTCTTTTCATTGGAATTTAGCTATTCAAGTTTTAACTGCTGAAGATATTCAAAATCTCCAAAAATATACCTTTCAAAATATTTCCGGATAGTTTGCCAGCGCGTGAACTATCCTTTTTGTTTATTTATCAAAATTTTGCTAAAATATAAATACAAGTATGGAAAATAAAAAACCGAAAGTTGCGATCGTAAGTTTAACTTCTTGCGAGGGTTGTCAATTTGCCTTGTTGGATTTAGGCGAACGTTTTTTGGATTTTGTTTCCAAAATTGAAATGGTGGATTTTCGTCTTTTGGAAGATGAAGAGGATGCGGGAGAAAAACTTGACATGGCGATCGTTGAAGGAAGTCCGATCACTGAGGCAAATTTGGAAACGCTCAAAAAACTGCGCGAAAGGTGTAAGGTTTTAGTGGTCTTGGGAAATTGCGCGGCCATGGGGGGTGTGCCGGAAATGAAAAATTACCAAGAAGGAAGAAACACCATTAAACATGTATATAAGTATATTCAAGGGATTAATAACCCGGATGTCCAAGAAGTGGATAATTTTGTAAAGGTGGACTTTACTTTTCCAGGTTGCCCAATTAATGCCGAAGAATTTTTGAAATATATTCCTGAGCTTTTGGAAATTTCTCTTTCTGGAGATTTGAGCAAAATTCCAAATTTACCTGATCAAGCAGTTTGCGTGGAATGCAAGGCCAGAGGAAATCGTTGTTTTCTTTTGGATGGTAAACCATGCTTTGGGCCGATGATTTTGGGTGGTTGCAATGCACCTTGTCCGACGGCTGGGATGATGTGTCAAGGATGTCGAGGACTCAGACCTACGGCTAATGTAAAAGCCACGCGTGCCATGCTCAAAAATAAAATGACGGATGAAGAGTTTGACAATGTGGCCGAAATTTTTGGGTTAAGAGATAGCTTGGAGGAAAAGGAGAAGCTTGAGTAAATATCTCTACGAAGTACGAATTTTACGAAATTGCGAATATGAAAACACAAAAAGATATCATTTATGCAGATGAAACATATGAAATTATTGGAATGATGTATGAAGTTTGGGATAAAATAGGATTTGGGCATAAGGAAAGTTTTTATCAGAAAGCAGTGGCGGAAATTTTTAAAAAGAATAATAAAAAGTATAAAGAGCAGATTAGATTGAAAGTTAAGGTTAACAATGTAGAGGTGGGGGAATATATTTTGGATTTTTTATATGAAAATAAAATTGTTATTGAACTAAAACAAGGAAGCGTTTTTTCAAAAAGATATATAAATCAAATTTATTCATATCTAAAAGCAACGGAATTAAAACTAGGATTATTAATTAATTTTACACGGGAAGGGATAAAATTTAAAAGAATTGTTAATTTAAAATAGTTCGTAATTTCGTAAAATTCGTACTTCGTAGAAACTTATGGAAATAAAAATAAATCATGTAGCGAAAATGGAAGGACACGCTGGATTTATGGCCAGTGTCTTGCAGGGTGATGTGAAATCGGCGAAATTTGAAGTGCAGGAAGGTATCCGCCTGATCGAGGGAATTTTGGTCGGACGTCATTTCAGGGATTTACCAATCGTGGCGCAACGCATCTGTGGAATTTGTCCGGTGGTGCATAATTTGACTTCGATTAAAGCGATTGAAAATGCGATGGGAGTGCAGGTGAGTGAAGAGACAAAAAAGTTGCGCGAAGTGATGGAATTGGCGCAAATTATTCATTCGCATGCTTTGCATTTGTTCTTTTTGTCCTTGGCTGATTTTTTGGATATGGATAATGATATCAAATTGGTAGAAACTTATCCCGAGGAAACAAAAAAAGCGGTGCGGATTCGTGAGTATGGAATGGATATGGTGCGGACAATTGGCGGACGCGTGGTGCATCCAATCGCTAATGAAGTGGGTGGTTTCAAGAAAGCTCCAAATGCGGAAGAGTTGAAAAAAATTGTGGAAAAAAGTGAAGAAATTTTGCAAGACGCTTTGGCGCTCGGAGAATTTTTCAAAACTATTAAAATTCCAGAATTTTCCAGAAAAACTGAATATGTTGCGCTTTCCAAGAATGGAAAATATGCCATTACTGATGGTGATATTATTTCTTCCGAGGGCTTGCATATTCCAGTGGAAAAATTTGAATCCAATTTTCAAGAACTGCAAAAGCAAAATGAAGTGATTAAGAAATTAGAACATAACGGTCAAAGCTATATGGTGGGCGCGATTGCCAGAATTAATTTGAATCGCGATAAGTTAAATCCCAAAGCGCATACTTATTTAGACAGCTTAAAATTAACTTTCCCCGATTTCAATCCTTTCCATAATATTTTCGCCCAAATGGTGGAAGTAATCCACTCAATTGAGCAATCCAGAAAATTGATTAGTGAATTGTTGCATTCTGATTTGGAGAATGTAGTAACTAAAGAATATCAAGTGAAGGAAGGCATTGGTGTGGCGGCAGTGGAAGCGCCTCGTGGAACGCTTTATTATCATATTGATTTGGATCATAATGGTTATGTGAAAAATGTGAATATTATCACTCCGACAGCGCAATTTTTGGCTAATCTGGAAGATGATATAAAAGAATATATCCCGCAGGTTGTATCACTTGATGAGAAAGCTCGAGAAAAAAAGCTCAGGGCTTTCATTAGAGCTTATGATCCTTGTATCTCTTGTGCAGTTCACTAAATCTCGTAACTTGTAACTTGTAACTTGTAACTCGTAACTAACTTTTAAAAATAAATTTGCTTCATATAAAGTTTCAAGTTGTATGTTTCAAATTTCAAGAAGACTATGGCAACTGAGCTAAAACAAATTTATAAATGTAATGTGTGTGGAAATATGGTTGAAGTTGTTCATGCGGGTGATGGCACCTTGGTTTGTTGCGGACAGCCGATGGAACTGAAAAATCCAAACACGCAAGAAGCGGCCACTGAAAAACATATTCCAGTAATTGAGAAGAAAGACGGAAAGATTATGGTTAAAGTGGGCAGTGTGTCACATCCAATGGAAGAAGCGCATTATATTGAATGGATTGAAGTAATTGTGGATGGCATTATTTATCGCAAACATTTGAAAGCGGGGGATGCACCAGAAGCCGAGTTTTGTTTGGATGGGGAAAATATTGAAGCGCGAGCCTATTGCAATATCCACGGACTTTGGAAAAAATAAAAAAGTCGTCACTTGCGGTGACGACTGGATTGGCTCCCTCATTCTGTTGCTACTTGTAAAGCCTGTATTGCACAAGTAGAATGGTTGAAAAAATTACTCCCAACACATCTGGTATTAGAATATACCAAGAGTGAATGGTTATTGCGTAACCCACTCTGGATGAATAAACCAGCAATGGGAGTACGACCATCAGAAAACTCAGGCCGCACTTTTTGGATTTGTAAATTTTTATTATCTGGCTAGGTAGTCCCATGACCACCATCGAAATAGCCAGAACCATAGTTAATGAACCAAAAATATGCTCCATGGGAGACTCCTTCTGTAATGAATTGTTATTTTTGTGTTAATCTACAATTATACTCCAAAATAAGAAAAAAGTCAAGCTTTAAATAATAATAGCTAAAATTTTCCTAAAATAAGCCAAAATAATAACAAAATCTATGCACGACTTTCTACTTGCTAAGGAGATAATGGATGAATTAAAAAAAATATCGGAAGATAAGAAGCTGGAAAAAGTAAAATCAGTGTCTCTTGAAATAGGAATAATCTCGATGTCGCATGATGGTCATCCGGAGCATCTGGAAGATATTAATCCAGAAAACTTAAAATTTGGATTGGAAGGAATATCCAAAAGCACGCCTTTTGAAGAGGCGGTTTTTAGGATTGACAAAATTTCTGGAGATAGTTGGAGGATAGTGAATATCGAGATATAATTAAAACGTTAAATAAAATAATTTATTAAAAATATGAAGATTGCTATCAATGGTTTCGGACGCATTGGTCGTCCATCACTCAAAATTGCGTTGGAGAAGGGGATTGAAGTTGTCGCTATTAATGATCTAACTGATTTGAAAACAGCAGTGCATCTTTTGAAATATGATTCGTCTTATGGCCGTTATGGAAAAGAAGTAAAGGCGGATGAAGAAAAATCAGAGTTGATTATTGACGGGAAAGCGATTAAATATTTTATGGAAAAAGACGCCACTAAGCTTCCTTGGGGAGATTTGGGGGTGGACGTGGTTTTGGAATGCACTGGTGTTTTTGAAACAACGGAAAAAGCGCAAGCTCACATTCAAGCCGGAGCCAAAAAAGTGGTGATGTCCGCGCCAGCCAAAGATGATACTCCGGTTTATCTTTTGGGCGTGAATGAAAAAGAATACAAAGGCGAAGCGATTATTTCCAATGCTTCTTGCACGACAAATTGTTTGGCGCCGATGATTAAGGTTTTGGACGACGCCTTTGGGGTGGAAAAAGGTTTTATGACTACCACTCATTCATATACTAATGATCAAAGAGTTTTAGATTTACCGCATAGCGATTTGCGTCGCGCCCGCGCGGCTGCTTTGAGCATTATTCCAACGACGACTGGGGCAGCCAAGACGGTCGGAAAAGTCATTCCAAGTTTAGCTGGACAATTGGATGGAATTTCCTTGCGCGTGCCAACGCCAGTGGTTTCGATTGTAGATTTTATTTGCAACTTGAAAAAAGAAGCGAGCAAAGAAGAAATTAATGCCGCTTTTCAAAAAGCCGCCGAAGGAGAAATGAAAAATATTTTAGCTTGTGAAGCGGAGCCACTTGTTTCTATGGATTACAAAGGTGATCCGCATTCGGCGATTGTTGATGTCGCGCTCACGATGGTGAATGGAAATTTGGCCAAGGTGGTTGGTTGGTATGATAATGAATGGGGATATTCCAATCGGTTGGTGGAAATGGTTATTTTTGTATCTGGTAAATAGTATTTTGTATTTGGTATCTTGTATAAAAAATTCTCGAAAGAGAGTTTTTTATTTTTTAAAATTACGCTTTCCACTTTCTTTTCCGACAAAATACTATTCCCATTTTCTTTTCCCAAAAGAAAATGGGAGAAAAGAAAAAGGCCACCCGACTCGCTGCTGGGGCAAATTTTAGCGCTCGTTTCGCTAAAGTTTATGACCCACTTCGTGGCTTGATAAAATTCTTCACGCTCACTCGCTAAATTTGCCTACGCGCTTCGTAAGGGTGGGGTTTATTTTTTAATTTAAAAATTTAAATTTGAGAAAAAAATTATTCGCCCATCGGCGTTAGTGCGTTTCTGAATTCCGATTTTATGAGCGTTAAGAAACTTATCCTGGCTCCGCAGGAGGCTATAAGTTTTAGCGAATAAAATCAGGAATTCAGCCAGCACCAGCCCGGGCGAGAGTTTCTTTCTCCACTTTCTTTGCGGAAAAGAAAGTGGAATGTGTAATCTAAGCGAAAATTTTATATCTGCCACTTTCTTTACGGAAAAGAAAGTGAAATGTGTATAAAAAGTCCTTTATTTAAGCCAAAAATAGACATTTTTTAAAAATGTGCTTGACAATATTTACATAATATGCTAGAATACTTTTTCAGTGCCTTGAAAAGTTTAGAGAAGAAAATTTTTACCCTCCGCACGACGCGTGGGGAAAACCACCCAAAAAGGAACGCGCCTATGAAAATTGATCATAGAAAGTCGTTTTTCCTGCCAGAGGAAGGTAATTGTCTGGCCGGAGGTGAGGAAACTCACAACCGAAATAAGCCCCCAACACCATCTAGAATCATCGCGGACTTCTGGGTATGCGGGATCTGATTCCCAGCACGAAACCCTTAGTCAAGATTCTGGGGCCAAAAGGATGACATAATCTAGGAATGGATAAAGCGGTTCCCGCGCCAATGGCATCGCCGAGGATTCAATCCTCACGCCAACTGCGGAACCGCGAGATCGGCCGCGCCCATCGCGCCGCGCTTCAAGCGCCGTGCCAAAAGGGTCGGCCATGTATCCGGGATAAAAAACGCGTGACCCGGCACGCAGTTCGCCCCATTTACAGTTTATCGTAAATGGGGCTTTTTTTATTTCCAAAAAAAGATTATAATTAAATTAGAGACAAGAAACAAGTAACAGGAGACAAGAAAGTAGATAATTTTTTTTATTTATAATTTTTAGTTTTAATTTGAAATTTTTATTTTTGATTTTTTATTTTTAAATTTTCTATGTACGACATTATAATTAAAAATGGAACAATTATCGATGGCACGGGAGAAGAAATGTATAAAGCGGATATTGGGATTAAGGGAGAGGAAATTTTGAAAATTGGTGAATTGCATAACGAAAAAGGAGATGTGGAAATTGACGCCACGGGCAAATATGTTTGCCCTGGGTTTATTGATGTGAATAATCATAGTGATACTTATTGGCAAATTTTTTCTAATCCTGATTTGGAAAGCTTGATTCAACAGGGGATCACCACTATTGTTGGGGGAAACTGTGGATCATCTTTGGCACCTCTTGCTTCCGCCAAGAATATTGAAACTATTCAAAAGTGGGCCAACCTCAAAGAAATTAATATTAATTGGTTAAGTCTTAATGAGCTTTTTGAAGAATTGGGAAAGAAAAAAGTTTCCGTTAATTTTGGAACTTTAGTTGGACATGGAACGCTTAGGCGGGGAATTTTGGGGGATCAAATGAAAAATCCTGACTCCAAAGAATTAGAATTTATGAAAGGAATGTTAGAAAGAGCAATGAAGGAAGGAGCGCTTGGGATGTCAACTGGATTAGTTTATACCCATGCGCGTGGAGCGACTTTCGAAGAATTATCAGAATTAGCCAGAATTGTGCAAAGATATGATGGAATTTATGTTACACATCTTCGCGATGAAGGCGCAGATCTAATGGAATCAATAGCCGAGGCCGTTAAAATTGCCTTGGAGACTAAAGTGAAGTTGCATATTTCTCATTTAAAAGCAGTCGGTGAAAAAAATTGGGGCTTAATGGAACAAGCGATAGATTTAATTAAAGAAGCTTGGGATCATGAAGTAGAGATTACTTTTGATTTTTATCCCTACACCAGTATTGGTTCGGTGCTTTACACCTTACTTCCGGGTTGGGTTTCCGAAGGGGGGAAAAAAATGATGCTAAATCGGCTAAGTGATCGTCCGACGCGGATTAGAGTAGCAGATGAGATGAAGAATTCTGAGTTCGATTTTTCTAAAATTGAAATTGGCATTTCTAACTTAAATAAAACTTTGGCACGGAGAAAAATTACGGAAATTGCCAAAGCACAAAATAAATCAGTGGAAGAAGCGATCATTGATATTCTTTTGGCTTCTGATGGGCGAGTCATTATTTCTTCCGAAGTTCTTAGTGTAGAGAATTTAAAGAAAGCAATCCTAAGTGATTTTTCAATTGTATCTAGTAATGGTTCCGGTTATAATCTGGAACATGAAAAAACCGGCGAATTGGTTCATCCGCGAAGCTTCGGTTCTTTCCCGCGGGTGCTTAAAAAATATGTGGTGGATGAAAAATTAATTACCTGGGAAGAGGCGATTATGAAAATGACTGGACTTCCAGCGGAAAAATTTAATTTGCGCCGTCGGGGTGAATTAAAGGAAAGGAATTTTGCTGATGTTTTAGTTATTGAGCCGAAAAAAATTCAGGATTTTGCAACCAATGATAATCCCTATCAATATAATCAAGGAATCGAACAAGTCATTGTGAATGGACAAATTGCCCTAAATCAGGCAAAATACGAGAGTGTTAAAAATGGTGGGATAATTCGGCTTTAATAACTCTGAAAGGTTATTGGGCTGATCTTTTTTGTTTATGAAAAGAGAAGATTTGAAAGGGAAGAAAATAACAGTCATGGGATTAGGAATCCACGGAGGCGGAATCGGCGCCGTGCGTTTTTTGCATGCTTTGGGGGCGAAGCTGATTGTGACTGATCTTAAATCCAAAGAAGCGCTAGCTTCATCACTGGAAAAACTCAAAGATTTAAAGGGAATTGAATATATATTGGGACAACATAGAAGTGAAGATTTTGAAAATGTGGATATGGTTGTTAAAAATCCATCAGCGTCTTGGAATAATAAATATATCAAGTTGGCATTGGATAAAAAAATTCCGGTAGAAATTGATTCCAGTTTATTTTTTAAATTTTGCCAAAATCCAATTATTGGCGTCACAGGAACGCGGGGGAAAACGACAACCACCACCTTAATTTATGAAATTTTAAAAGCGGCCGGAAAAAATCCGGTCAAAGTGGGAATGGGTCAAATTTCAGTTTTGGACAAGCTGGATGTTTTAAAAAAGGATAGCGTGGTAGTTTTCGAGCTTTCCAGCTGGAGACTCAGTGCTCTGGGAAGATATAAACTTAGTCCACACATTGCGGTGGTGACGAATATTTTTGAAGATCATTTGAACTATTATCCGACAATGGAAGAATATATTCGAGATAAAAAATATATCTTTTTGAACCAAAAACCTGGAGATATCTGCATTTTAAATTGGGATAATGAAATTTTAAAAAGTTTTGAAAGTGAAGTTAAATTTGAATTAATCAAATTTTCTAAAAATAAAATTGAAGAAGGAAAAGCAGTCTATATTGAGAATGAAGCAATTTATTTTAACAACGGGATTGATGCGAAAAAAGTATTAAACCTAAATGAAATAAAATTACGTGGTCAGCACAACCAGGGGAATGTTATGGCAGTGATTGCGGTGGCACTAGCGATTGGAGTTGAAAATAAAATTATTCAAAAAGCGATTATGGAATTCAAGGGTATTCCACATCGATTAGAATTCGTCAAGGAAATTCAAGGCGTAAAATATTATAACGACACGGCGGCGACTAGTCCCGAAGGAGCGATTTGTGGAATTAAATCTTTTGGCGAACCCATTATTTTAATTGCTGGTGGATCAGATAAAAAGTTAGGAATGGAGGAATTAGCAAAAGTTATCGCTGAAAAAGTTAAAGGAGTGGTCTTTCTAAAAGGGGAAGCAACGGATAAGATAATTACGGCTTTGAAAAAAATCTTACCGGAAAAAAATAATACTGATTTTAAAATTGTTGATTCAATGGCTAAAGCAGTCGAATTAGCCAAGAGCATTGCCCAAAGTGGAGATGTGATTTTGCTTTCGCCAGGAGCCGCTAGTTTCGGGCTTTTCTTAAATGAATTTGACCGGGGGGATAAATTCAAGGAGGCCGTGTTGGGCTAGACAAGAAGATTTAATTAGTCTTTTTTTGTGGTATAATATTAGTATAAATAAGGTCTTAATTTTTAATCAAAATAAATATGAAAAAAATAGTTGGTATCATTTTACTTTTGGTAATTTTGGGCGGAGCTGGATATTATTGGAAAAGCAAGAAAGCGAAAGTGCAGGAAGTAAAAATTGGTTTATTATTGCCGTTGACTGGAGAGATGGCTGACTATGGAACAGGAGCGAGAAATGCAGCGATGATGGCGATTAATAAATTTAATGCCAAGCAATCAAAAATCAAGGTGACGGCGGTGGAGATGGACCAAAAAGGGGATAATGAAGAAACCAAAAAAATTGTGCAAGGATTTTTGGATGACCCCGCGGTGATGGGAATGATTGGGCCAATTAATTCTGGCGCGGCTTTTGTGGCAACTGATATGTTAAATGCATCTAACAAAGGAATGACGATCATTTCTCCAACGGCGACCAATGAGAAGCTTTCCGGTTATAGTAAATATTTTTTCCGTACTTGTCCCTCAGACAGTTGGCAGGGAGTGAATTTGGGACAATTTGTCATCAATGATTTAAAATTTAAAGATGTAGCCATTCTTTATCAAGAAGACGAACCATATAGCAAGGGTTTGGCAGAAATTTTTGGCAAAGAAATTCAAACCTTGGGAGGAAATATTGTTGACCAAGAAACTTATTTGAAAGGGGCGGATGACTTTAGCAAGCAGTTAATAAAAATAAAAGCGAAAAATCCGCAACTTATTTTTGTCCCAGGCTACACTCAGCAGGGTGTGCGTGTCAATCAACAGATGAAGCAATTAGGAATGAATAACATTCAATTCTTGGGTGGAGACGGAATTGAAGCAGGGGAGATTATCAAGATGGGAGGAAGCGCGGTCGAGGGCATTATGGGAAGTTCTTTCTTTGATGTAAACTCCACCGAACCAATTGTGCAGGTTTTTGTGACAGAATTTAACAATAGTTATGGCCGAAAATTAACCTGGATGGATGTGAATGCTTATGACGCAACCGGCATACTTTTGTCTGCTCTAGAAAATACCAAAACCATGAGTCGAGCGGCCGTGCGAGATCTAGTGGCGAAGACTACTGATTATCCAGGAATTTCTGGAAGTATAACTTTTGATAATAATGGTGATCCGCTGAATAAAAACATTTTAAAAATGAAAGTAGTTGGTGGGAAATGGATACTTTTCAAGAAATAGCCCTAAAGGATCAATTGAATGAAGTTTTCTCTATTTAGAAAAATAGGCTTGAGTTTTTTGTTAGCAACGGTTATTCCAGTCGCTCTGTTTTTCTATTTTGGTGGAAATTTCGCTACAAATATTTCTACGCAAGAAATTTCCGCCAAGAATAAATTGGCTTCCTATCAAGCTAGTAATTATGTGGATCTTTTCATGCTTAACGCTAATAATGTTTTGCGAAACATTAGTAATGATGATTCTTTTCATGGAGGGAGTGATGAAGATATGATTAAGGCGCTGGGGATGTATGGACATGATTTTGTGATTAATGGAGAGCAGATTTTTGAAACTATGGTGCTCTTGGACAAAAATGGGCTGGTGAAAACAGTCTATCCTTTTAAAGAAAACTATATTGGTTTGGATTATTCTCATTTTGACTATTATCAAAAAATTATTAGTGGAGATGAACGCTATACTTCTTCGGATGTCTGGATTTCTCCAATCACTAATAAACCAATTATGGAAATGGCATTGCCGATTAAAAATGATCAGGGAGAGGTGAGTTTTATCGTCGCGGCTAATTTGAACCTTTTTAGTCTCACAGAGCTTTCGCAAAAAATTAAAACCGGAAACACGGGGTTTGCATATATTTTGGACAAACGAGGAATTTTTATTGCTCATCCGGACAAAGAAAATGTTTTGCAACAACAAAATATCAAAAATATTTTTCCAGGGTTATTTGAAAAAATGGTAGGTGAAGAGGGAAATTTATTTTGGCCGGAGAAAAATCCTCAATATGTGGTGAGTTGGTATACGTTGCCAGACTTGGGTTGGCAAGTAGTTTTATCTCAAGATTATAATGAGGCTTTTAAATCTCCCAATACAATTAAATGGTTGTTTGTGGCTTTATTTGTAGTAATCTTTTTTATTATTCTTGCGGTCAGTTTTTTTGTTAGTCGCTTTATTGTTAATCCAATTAAGAAATTGGGCTTGGCCACCAAAAGTGCTGCTGGCGGAGAATTGAATGTGCGCACAGACATCAAGACGGGGGATGAAATTCAAGAATTGGGCGACGATTTTAATTATATGATTGGGGAGATTCGCGATTATCAAGATAAGGTGGATGCTATTGTGGCTAACTTTACTGATCCAATTATTGTTTTGGACAATGAGTGGAAAATTATTTTATTTAATCCTATTGCGGAAAGAGTCTTAGGACTTACGCAAAAAAATTTGGGCAACAAGATTGTTTCTCCAGGTAATCATTTTTCTCTAAATGATTTCAAGAGTGTAATTGAGGTAAAATTTGGAGTGAAAGAAATTAAACTGGATGAAAATAATAATCCAATTATTGAAGAAGTGACAATCAAGACTGAAGAAATGGATTTGGTTTATAAGGTGATGACTGCAGAAGTCTGTTCTGATGATAATAAGTGCTACGGTAGAATGAAGATATTTTATGACCAAACGAGAGAAAAAAATGTAGAAAAATTGAAGACAGAATTCGTATCTCTAGCGGCGCATCAACTGCGAACTCCGTTGGCGGCAGTCAAATGGATTTTTAAGATGATTATAGATGGAGATGTTGGTCAAATTTCTTCAGAGCAAAAGGATTTTTTGGAAAAAGGTTATCAGAGCAATGAGCGGGTTATCACCATGGTTAACGGTCTTCTTGACGTCACTAAAATTGAGGAAGGTCGTTTTCTGCATGAGTTTTCGCTTATTTCTTTGGAGGATTTGATTGAAGAACTAGCCAATAGGACTAACCAGAAAAAGCAAGATAAGCATATTAAAATTAATTTTACAAAACCGTCAGTTCCTTTACCGAAAGTTGAAGTAGATGCGGAAAAAATGGATGTCGTTGTGCAAAACTTAATTGACAATGCGATTAATTATAGTTCTCAAGATGGAGAAATAAAAATTTCTATTGAAAATAAAGGAAAAGAAATGGAAGTTCGGGTTAGTGATCAGGGTATGGGCATTCCTGAAAATCAAAAAGAGCGGATTTTTACCAAATTTTTTCGAGCGGGGAATGCGGTGAAAAAAGAAACAGATGGGACGGGATTAGGATTATTTATTTGTAAAAATATTGTGGAAATGCATGGAGGAAAAATTGGATTTGAGTCAGAGGAGGGGAAGGGCACGACTTTTTGGTTTGTCATCCCCATTGATCACAAGGTTAATGCTAAAATTAATAATAAATTAAGTTAAAATATATGGTAAATATTTTATTAGTCGAAGATGATAAATTTTTACGTGATTTATTGTCTAAGAAATTGAGTGATAATAATCATAGTGTTTCCGAAGCGTTTGACGGAGAAGAGGCGATTAAAAAGGTGAATGCAGAAAAGCCGGACATTGTGCTTTTAGATATTGTTTTGCCCGGAATGGATGGATTTGAGGTTCTGAAAGAAATAAAATCTGCCGAGGCTTCAGCTAATACTCCGGTAATGATTTTATCTAATCTTGGGCAAAAAGAGGATATGGAAAAAGCTTTGCGCTTAGGCGCGGCTGACTATTTGGTGAAAGCCAAATTCGATATGGAGGATATTCTGGGTCGAATGAATGCGACATTGGAAGCTAATGATGTACAAGCGCCAACTAAAAAGAAAAAAATTCTTATTATTGAAGATGAGCAAGTGCTTTTAGATGTTCTTCTGAAAAAATTAACTAAAGAAAATTATTTTGTCTCTTTTGCCATGGATGGGGAGGAGGGAATGGAAAAAATTAAATCAGAAAAACCAGATCTAATTTTATTGGATATCGTGATGCCCAAAAAAAATGGCTATGAAGTTTTGCAAGAAATGCAAAATGATGAAACAATGAAAAATATTCCCGTGGTAGTGATTTCTAATTCTGGGCAAATGGTGGAAATTGAAAAGATTTTAGCCTTAGGAGTAAAAGATTATTTAGTCAAGGCTGAATTTTCTCCAGAGGATGTTTTGGAAAAAGTAAAAAAATATCTAAGTAACTAAAAAAATATATGGCAAAAATTTTAGTAATTGAAGACGAAGATTTTCTGCGCGATTTAATCGTGATGAAGCTGAAAAGTAAAAATTATGAGACCTTAGAAGCTATTAGTGGTAAGGTGGGATTGAAAAAGGCTTTAGAAGAAAAACCCGATCTTATCTTATCGGATTTAATTCTAGCTGGGATGGACGGATTTGAATTTTTGGAAAAAATAAAAGCTGATGCGGAGCTGGCCAAAATCCCTGTGATTATTATGTCTAATCTTGGACAAAAAGAGGAAATTGATAAGGCAATGAAATTGGGGGCAGTTGATTTTGTAGTGAAGGCGCATATTAATCCCAGTGAGATAGTGGAAAGAGTAGGTCAAATTCTGGCTAAAAAATAATTAGGAGGGGTGACGGAAAATGCTGGACAAATTTTTTCTTTTTGTTATAATAAAACTCAGTTTATGCGGGCCTAAAAAATGGGCTTAAAATTAGATATGGGCCCTTGCTAGTTTCCGCCGGAGGCGGACAGGGTCCGAGCGCCTGCGAAAATAAAAGTTTTCAAATCCGAATATATATATGGGCCCTTAGCTTAGTTGGTAGAGCGCCTCGTTTGCACCGAGGAGGTCAGGAGTTCGAATCCCCTAGGGTCCACACAATTGAATGTCAAAAGTAGAACTGGGAAGAGGTCGGGAAACGGGAGTTTCCCGTGGAGGAAAGTATTGAAAACCGTGGGTTTTCAAAGAGGAGTTTTACGACGACGTGAGATTCCCCTAGGGTCCACAAAAATTGAATAATTAAGGGCGATTAGCTCAGCTGGTTAGAGCGCGTCACTGATAATGACGAGGTCCGAGGTTCGAGTCCCCGATCGCCCACATGAAAAATCCTTTATTTAAGGGATTTTTTTGTAGCTTAAAAGGGTTTGACAGGAATTTAATATTAAGCTATACTTAAACCAAGAAAAGCCCAAAAAGGCTTTTTAAAAAACCCTTGTTTTTGCTCAAATTTAAGGGCTAAAATTAAAGGGATTTGTCCCGCACAAAATTCCAATATAGATTTTCGATTATGTAGATATGAAAAATGGAATTCGCCTGCGGCTAAGAATTTATAAAACAAAATTATAACAAGCGAATTTTTGCGGGATGCTCATAATTGTGATTTCTCGCTTCGCTCAAAAACAATTATGGCAAACCAAATTATAAAATTTTTAAAGGAAGCGAAGGCGGAACTTTTGAAAGTTAATTGGCCTTCCAAGCAGCAAATTATCAATTACACTCTGACCGTAATTGGGATTAGTATCGCGGTAGCAATTTTTTTGGGAGCTCTGGATTATTTTTTCTCATATCTATTAAAAACTTTTATATTAAAATAATATGGCCAAACAAACACAACATCATGGACGCGCGTGGTACGTTATTCATACCTATTCTGGTTATGAAGATAATGTGGCTCGTAATTTAAAACAAAGAATTGAGTCCATGGATATGCAAGATTTGATTTTTGATGTGATGGTACCGATTGAAAAGAAAATTAAGATTAAATCAGGGAAAAGAACAACTGTCGAAGAAAAAATTTATCCGGGATATGTGTTGGTGGAAATGATGGTGACGGATGCTTCCTGGTACGTCGTCCGAAACACGCCGAATGTTACTGGTTTTATCGGACTTGGAATCACTCCAACCCCAGTGGATCCAGCGGAAATTGAAATGCTCAAGAAAAGAATGGGAACGGATGAACCGAAATATAAAATTGATGTTAAGGCGGGTGATGCGGTGAAAATTGTGGACGGACCATTTAAAGATTTTGATGGAAAGGTTGATGACGTGGATGAAGCGAAGGGTAAAGTAAAAGTGTTGGTTTCTATTTTCGGAAGAGAAACACCAGTTGAATTAGATTTCCTCCAAATTAATAAGATCTAAATTATATATACATAAATTTTTGGAAACCCCATAAGGTTTCGCTTCTCAAAAATTTCATAAAATTATGGCAAAGAAGATTAAAACAGTTATCAAGTTACAAATTGGAGCCGGAAAAGCAAATCCAGCCCCACCAGTTGGTCCAGCCTTGGGTCAGCATGGTTTAAATATTCAAGAGTTCTGCACTAAATTTAAGGATGCGACCAAAGACAAGATGGGAGATATTATCCCAGCGGAAATTACTGTCTATGAAGATCGTAGTTTTTCCTTTGTGTTAAAAACTCCTCCAGCTTCTGATCTTTTGAGAAAAGCGGCGGGTGTTGTCAAGGGCGCAGGAAATCCCTTAAAAGATAAGGTAGGAAAAATTTCCGAAGCGAAACTGCGAGAAATTGCGGAAAGAAAAATGGCAGATTTGAATGCAAATGATGTAGAAGCGGCGATGAAGAT
>Ga0172371_10006386_pt1 | contig 17176 bp, 14 predicted proteins | sample Lak12m_FD_114543 | JGI IMG/M metagenome (GOLD analysis project Ga0172371, IMG submission 114543) | Freshwater microbial communities from Kabuno Bay, South-Kivu, Congo - kab_022012_12m | ecosystem: Environmental > Aquatic > Freshwater > Lake | place: Democratic Republic of the Congo: South-Kivu...
AACTTTGATGGGTGGTTTTCTTCCAGAAATATCAACAATTAATTCAGCTAAATTTCCCAGCGTAGTAGACTTTCCAGTCCCAACATTATAAATTTCTTGGGAATAACTGCTAATTGCTGCAAGAAGACAAGCATTGACGACATCATCGACATAGGTTAAGTCTAACGACCTTGATGCGCTTCCCTCAATATTAATTGGCTTATCAGATATCGCAGCGGTTACCCATCTGGGAACAACCTCCATGTGTTTTGTTCTAATATCTGATTTTGGTCCGTAGACATTAAAAAATCGCAGTCCAACCCAATTAAGAGCAGATCTCGCGAAATCTTCTTCACTATCGATTTTGGCGGTACCATACGGAGTGTACCCTCTTTTTACGGGTTCCGATTCGGGAATCGGGCAAGAATCTGGTTCGCCATAGACAGTTGCTGATGACCCAAACACAATTCTAGGATGACGGTTTGATTCATTGGCAGCACTAATTAAGTTTCTTCCTCCCTCAACAATTACTTCTCGGCAAAGTTCGGGATGTTCTTGAGCCATAGTTAAACGAATTACAGCTAGATGAAAAACAATGTCAGCTTGTGCTAATGCTGCCTGAACATCAACTGGGTTTCTTATATCCCCATCAATTAAATATAATCTTGGGTCATTTCCAAGATGGGGAGCAAGATTCTCAGTGGTTCCTCTTTGGCAATTGTCGAGGACTGTAATTTTTGATACTCTCAATTTTAATAATTGGTCAACTAAATTTGAGCCGATAAATCCTGCCCCGCCAGTGACTAGAATATTTTTGCCCTCGAGTGTGTCAAACATACCTGCAATAATAGCGATGAGATTCTATTCTGGCAATAATGACAATTATTTAAAATGAAAACTAAGATAATTATCGGTGTTTTCGCCTATAACGAAGGTGAAAAATTATCACTTACTCTTTCGCGCCATCCTAAAAAGAGAAATTATGACCTTCTAGTTGTTGATGATGGGTCAAACGACGACTCCATTCAAAAAATTCCTTCAGATGTTTTGTTAGTCAAAAACAATAAAAACATGGGAATTGGTTTTTCCATGAAACTCTTTTTTAAATACGCGTTAACCAATTCATATGAAATAATTGTAATCCAAGCGGGAAATAATAAGGATGATCCACTGGAAATTCCAAAATTAATTGACCCGATATTAAACAATCGAGCTGATTTTGTTCAAGGGTCGCGATTTTTAAAGGGCGGGTTCTATGGCAATACCCCGATCTATAGAATTTTTGCGACCAAATTTATTCATCCATTTCTATTTTCTTTAGCTACAGGTAAAAAAGTGACTGAGAGCACTAATGGTTTTAGAGCTTTCCGAGTGCGTCTTTTAAAAGACAAGAAAATTAATTGGCAACAATCTTGGCTTGATAAATATGAATTGGAACCGTATCTTTTGTATAAGGCGATAAAATTAGGCTATCGGCACATTGAAGTGCCTGTAAATAAGATTTACCCCAAAAAGGGAATCAGTTATTCTAAAATGAAACCACTAATTGGATGGTGGAGTATCTTAAAACCTATATTTTACTTATGGTTGGGAATAAAAAACTAACTACGCATCTTTTTGTTATTGCGATCTACCTAATCCTCTCTATTGCCGTTACGTGGCCATTAGTTTTTCATCTGAACTCATTAGTCATTGACCCTCACGATGGTCTGTTAAATACTTGGATGTTAAATTGGGCGATGCACAGTTTTTCTTCTGGATTAAATGGTTTAGTGAACTACTTTAATGCTAATATTTTTTTTCCATTCAAAAATACCTTTGCATTTTCAGATTTACAATTACCATTGGGTTTAATTACTGCCCCGATAATCGCGATCACCGGAGAACCTCTTGTCGGTTACAATTTTTCAATTTTATTAGGTTTCGTTTTAACTGCCTATTCGGCATTTATTTTTTCTAATTATCTAGGGCTACGTAAAGATTTATCATTTTTTACAGGGCTATTAATCAGCTTTTCCACTAGTCACCTTTCTTATATTACACACCAACAAGCATTTCATCTTTGGCCAATAATTTTCGCAATCTACTCACTACTGTCAAACAAAAAAATATTATTTATATTTTTTCTCTGGGTTAGCAGTCTAAATTTTATAATGAATCTCTACCTCTTAATGTTTGCTTTTGGAATTTATATTTTGATATTTCTCAAAGACATTAAAAAATGGATTCTAAGTTTCGGGATTGGTCTGGTGCTTATTCTTCCGTTTTTAATTCCCTACTTATTAGTTTCTCGGCAATTTAAATATACTCGGCCGATAACCGACACAATTCATTTTTCTCTTCATTATGATGATCTAATTAATGTTGGCAAATTTAATCGCCTAAGTAATTATTCAATTCTAAATCGACCATCAACTCCAGCCTTTTTTGGAGTCGCAGGATTAATATTGGTGGTATCTCTTATCTTCTTCGGTCGCAAGAATTTTACACTGATAAAAATTAAAGACGAACGAAGAATTGCACTATATCTTTTACTTCTAGGGATTTTATTTTTTATCCTTTCCTTTGGTCCGGGATTTCATTTGTTTCGAAACACTGTCCACGTAGGTCCCATTCCGCTAGTCCCTACTCCCTATTTAATTTTCTATTATTTACTCCCAGGATTTCAAGCTTTTAGGGCACCTTCAAGATGGATCTTATATGCTTTTGTGTTTTTAACATTAGCATCAATTTATATTCTAAAACACAAAATCAACCGAAAAGTTATCTTAATTCTTAGTGCGTTCATCATTTTAGAATTAAATGTGCCGTTAACTTTCTATCACGTTCCAGCAGTTAACGAATTTCCACCTGAACAAGTATGGCTAAAAAATAATTATGAGGGGGCGCCGATTGTTCAATTTCCTATTTATAATTGGGATGACACCTCTCCTTTAATGAAAGGATCGGAGCAAGTAAATTCTGGGTTTGGCGTGGAAACTTTGAGGGAATATTATTCCACCATTCATTGGCACCCGATGTATAACGGCTATTCTGGTTTTTCACCTCCAGCGTGGGAAAAAAGTGTTAAATGGCTGCAAAAGGAATTTCCATCAAAAGAGACAATTAATTTTCTTAGAGATAAGGGAATTAAACTAGTCTTAGTACCAGTTGATTGGCAATCTAGAATAAGTGCGTTTAATGAATTAAAATTAGTGCAGAGTTTTACAAATACTTTAGTTTATACATTTAATGATTAGTGCCGTTGTTTTAGCTAAAAATGAAGAGAATAATTTGGATCGATGTCTATCATCACTGTCATGGGTTGATGAATTGATCGTGATTGACGATGGGTCGACAGATAATACTCTCAAAATTGCTAAAAATTTTAAGGCCCAGACCTATGAGAGATTATTGAATAATAATTGGGCCGAACAGCATAATTTTGGACTAGAAAAAGCTACTGGTGATTGGGCGATGTTTGTGGACGCAGATGAGGAAGTTTCGTCAGAATTAGCAAAAGAAATTCAAATAAAAATTAAAAATTCGTCGGAAATAGTTGGCTATTACCTAAAACGATATGATTGGTTTTTGGGAAAGTTATTAACCCATGGGGAAGTGGGGAGTGCCCAGTTTTTACGATTAGCAAAAAAGGACGCAGGGAAATGGCAGCGCCAAGTACACGAAGTTTGGAAAATTGACGGAAAAACTTCGCAATTAGATAATCCTTTGTGGCATTTTCCTCACCCATCAATAAAAGAATTTTTAGACTCGATCAACCAATTTACTGAAATTGACGCCAGAGAATTGCAAAATGAAGGAAAAAAATTTAGTATCTTTCGGTTAATCGCAAATCCCGTGGGAAAATTTATAGTTAATTATTTTTGGAAATTGGGTTTTCTTGATGGTCGTCCAGGTTTTATTCATGCCTTCATGATGAGTTTATATTCCCTAATCGTTCGGGTGAAGATGTACGAATCATGAAATTTTGGCGTGTAATTACACTCTTGTTTATCATCGGTATATTAATTAAATATACTGCCATGCTTCTTTGCCGCGGAGGTGTTTGCTGGTGAAAATTGTAAGATTGCTTCTTTGGATTTTTCTAATCGCGGCGATTTTTATCAATTTTTTGGGTGCACTTTCACCGGAATTAGCATTCGACGCGCTGTGGTACCACTTAACTATTCCCAAGCTATATAATATTTCCGGAAGTATATATCACATTCCCGGCGGTCTTCTCTACTATTCTTCAATGCCCCGATTGGTAGAAATAATTTTTACAGTATTGTTGCCAGTTTTTTCTGAAACCGGCCCGCATATGTTAAGTTTTTTTGCCGGAATCGGATGTTTGGTTTTAATTTACAAGATTTCCAGCAAATATTTCGATAGGCCAACCGCATTGCTATCCATGGTGATTTTTTATGTTACTCCCTTAGTTGGATGGTTATCAGGAAGTACTTACATCGATTTAATTCGAACATTTTGGGAGATTTTAGTGGTCTATTTTTTTCTGGAAAAGAAATATTTTTGGTTGGGAATTACTCTCGGGTTATTAGTTGGGACAAAAACTTTAGCCCTGGGAAGTTGGTTTATTATTGCCGCGATATTTATTTTTCAAAAGGAATCCTGGAAAACAATAGCTAGTACTTTGTTAATCGCGACAATAGTCGCCGTTCCCTGGTTTCTCAGTGCATATCTAAATACTGGTTATCCGTTTTATCCCATTGGTTCCGGAGTTTTGGATTCAAGTCATGGTTTGACTTTTGCTCCCCTATCGTTTTTCACCGATTTTTGGAATGTATTTATCGTTCCCATTGACCCCATTAGTCCAATTTTCGTCATTACCCTTCCCTTTGTTATTTTGTTCGTTCATAAATCGCGAAAGCCAATCGTCAAAACGTTATTTTGGTATATGTTTTTATCATATGTGGCCTGGTGGATAATTCCGAAAACTGGCGGCGGGCGTTTTTTGTTGCCTTATTTACCAGTTTGGTCTATTTTAGTGGGAGCTTATACCGTTTGGTTAAAGGATATTTGGTTGCACGCATTTTTAGTTTTAACCATAGTTTATATAAGTTTTATTCATGTGGGCTATCGTGCTTTGGCAATTAGAAAAACTGTGCCTTATCTCTTACATCATGAATCAAAAGAGACCTACCTGTGTCGGAATCTAGATTTTTCTTTGGCGGTATTTGTCGATTGTGATTCGTGGTTCTCAAAGAATATAAAGAAAACTGATTTAGTTCTAGTCAGCGGTGAACATAATCTTTTTTATATCAATTTTCCCTTTGTCCATGAAACTTGGTATCGCGGAGAAAACGTTTCCCATGTGCTAATTTTCGATTCGAAATTTACCAGTCTTACGGTTCGATTGTTTCGTGAACTTGGAGGGCAATTAATTTATACTAATCCCACTACTCGAGTTAGTTTGTATAAGTTGGGCAGACTTTAATGAAATATTTTCTTTATCTATTTATTTTAATTTTCCCCTTTGGTCAATTGTTGCGTTGGGAGCCATGGGGAGCGGAATCAGCGATTCATTTTAATGATTTAGCTCTTGGGATCGTGTTATTTTCTTGGCTGGTAATTCAAGGCAAAAATCATAAGGTTTTACTTAAACACTGGTTCGTGAAACCTGTGTTGTTGTGGATATTGGCAATGGTAATATCCCTACTATTAAATTTAGTTAATTTAACTGGTAAGGAAGTAGCTATCTCCAGTTTATATCTCATTCGCTGGGCGGCTTATGCCGGTTTATTTTTTGTCGGGGTATCCCAAACAGAGAAGGTAAGAAAGAATCTGTTGCGATTAATGGTGCTTGCCGGCTTAATTACGGGACTGGCTGGGTTAACACAATATCTATTTCTTCCCAATGTCACATTCCTATCGGCCCAAAACTGGGACGATCACTATTTCCGTTTAGTAGGGTCATTTTTAGATCCAGGATTTACAGGAGCGATTCTTATCTTATTTTTGATTTTAGTTTTTTCGTTGCGAAATTCCCTGGAAAATTTTTTGTTTTGGATTGTGGGATACGTGGCTATGGCTTTAACCTATTCACGAGCCACTTACCTAATGTTCCTCTTTGGGGCTAGTCTGTCTTCAATCTTTCGTCGTCGTCCCAAGATAATTTTAGGTGCCATTGCTCTTATGTTAGTAACTCTAATGTTGTTACCAGTGCACCCCGGAGAAGGAAATAAACTAGGAAGGGAATACAGCGTTTGGTCACGAATTAACAATTGGAAACAATCTTTGTCTGTCTGGCAAAAAAGTCCTCTTTTTGGGGTTGGATTTAATTCCTATCGCTATCGACTCCAAGATCTAGGGATCCTTTCGCAACAGGGAGTGAGAGAAAGTCATGGCGGGGGGGCTGATTCCTCAATTATGCTGGTGTTGGCCACAACCGGAATTATTGGCCTATTAGCCTATCTCAATTTGGGAAGGGTAATTTTAACGAGACAAAAAAACCTCCTTATTTGGTCAAGCTTCTTGGGAATTTTCGTTCACAGTTGGTTTAATAACACACTTTTTTATCCGTGGGTAATGGAATGGTTGTGGCTCCTATTGGCCCTTACTGTTGAAGATAAACAGTAAGCTCTTTCTCGGTTTTATTGCCGGCCTGGTCGATGGCTGAAAATTTCAATTTATTTTCTCCATTCTGGAATCGATAAAAAAGTGAAAATTTTCCGTCAGAGCTAACGATGGCTGCACGATCGTTGACGATTACACTGACATTGGTGTCGGTCGTTCCGCGAATTTCAAAAGCGTTAGAATTATTAAAAGTCTGTTTGTCCGAAGGCGTATCAATGTCTAATTTTGGCGGCTTAGTAATATAGGAAATATCCAATGGGCTAGACTTAGTACTTTTTTGACCATCGGTTGTCACAGACTCGGCCATCAGCCTATTTAATCCCGGGACGAGATCCATGGAAAAATCAAATTTGCCGTCTTTATCAGCTAACAGTGTTTGCAAAACAATGTCATTAACGTAAATTGACACATTGGAATTCGGATCACTGGAACCAGAAATTTTAACTGACGATGATGTGGTAGCGGTGTAGGGAGCCTCAAGAATTGGTGGAGAAACTATTTCTAATGATTTGTCTTTGGAAGCCGCGGCTTTTGGTTTCATGTTAATTATGGAAGAAGTTAAACTAAAAAGCAGTGGCAAACCAAATTTAAATAGGCTAAACAATAAAATTACAGTGCCAGTGATAATTAAACCAATCTGGATTATCGTTCTTCTTTCTTCTTTGCGACTTAAACGGGAGTAATAGTTCATCAGTCTTTAACGATATTTGTGAAGCTCAGTTTATCACTTTACGATTTCTTTTTCTACTTTGAGCCGGGGGGCAGAATAAGAACCTCGTACTGCGTGCGAGAACTTGCGGACAAGCGCTATTCGCGTTTGGCCTTCGAACTGTCGACTTGCTGTTTCTTTTTGCCGGGAGCTGACTCTCAGAATAACAACCTTGCACTACGCCAGCTTCTCTGGCTACGTGTAAGAACGTTGATTTCACTTTGTGAAAGTCGAACTTGAGCCGGAGGACAGAATCGGACTGTCGACTTGCTGTTTACGAAACAGCTACTCTACCACTGAGTTACACCGGCAAGCTCCTGCTATAATGTCAATTCTAACAGATCAATGAGCGAGCTTCCAAAATATACGGTTCGAGAAAGTAGTAAGGCAAGAAGATACCACTTAGAAATGGATTGGAATGATGGGCTTATCGTGGTCGTGCCAAAACGTTGGAACCTAGCTTACGTTGAACACCTGCTTCGAGCAAAAATATCTTGGATAGAAAAACATATTCGGATGTTAGCCAAAGAAAAAACAGAAACGAATAATGTTTTAATTCCCGCTGTCTCAAAAATTGAAGCCAAACGAATTTTTCTCTCAGAAACCCAAGCTATGGCAAAAATTATGGGTTTAACTTTTCAACGAGTAATTCTTCGCAAACAAAAAACGCGTTGGGGAAGTTGTTCGTCGATCGGAAACCTTAATTTTAATTTACACTTAATTCTTGCACCGCAACATGTAAGGCGTTCCGTCATTGTTCATGAACTTGCTCACCGACTAGTTCCTAATCATTCCAAACGCTTTTGGAGAATAGTTGAACTGTATTGTCCCGATTACAAAGAATGTCGCGCCTGGTTGCGAAAAAACGGTCGAATGTTGACCAACGGCTTGTTATAATGTCCCCACGCGGGATTAGTACACCGGTAGTATGCTACCTTCCCAAGGTAGAGAAGCCAGTCCGATTCTGGTATCCCGCTCCAAAAATTAAACTAGGTAAAATTTAATTAGGACCGGGGAATTTTGAGGATATTTCCGGGGTGAATGACACCCGGTTCAAGAAGATTATTGGCTCTGGATATCTCTGTCCAACGATATGGGTCTCCATAGGCTCTCAAAGCCACATCCCAGAGGTCATCCCCATGAACAACGAGATAAGAGTCGCCGGTGATTTTAGCGTCCACTACAACTGGTTTTATTGTGCCAGTGGTGATTGCCGCAATTTCTGCTTTTGGAATAGTAAGTTTTGTTCCCACTTCTAATGATTCTGGTTTAACGGTGGGGTTGGCATTGGAAATATCATGCCAATTGAATCCCGAGGAATAATAGTTTTCGGAAATACTCCAAAGCGTCTCTCCGGGTTTAACAATGTGCACCACCGGAAGGGCAACAGAATTAGTGCCATCGATTAATTCCTTTTTGTAAGTTGGTGTTTCTGTGGTGACTGTTTTTGCCGCGGTTAGTTCTTGAGAATTTTTTAAGAAAGTTTTGTTTTGAAAATAGGAAAGAGAGAGAATAAAAGCTCCGATCAATACAACTACTCCCAAAAAGATTTTTAGGCTCGATTCATAGACAGTTATTGTTCTTGATCCGAAATTCCATTGCATCATATCGTTTATGGGCGGGCAGGAACTTCTCTTTGTAATCTATTTGCTGGACCGATCCCGCTTAGCGGGACGACCTCTCCTACTAATTTTGCGGGGCCGACGAGACTCGAACTCGCGACCTCCTCCGTGACAGGGAGGCGCTCTAACCAACTGAGCTACGACCCCAATATTCCGAACGCTTCCCTTTTTACGTTTGCGACGCTACAATGATATCAAATGAAGCCTGTTCCTGCAATTGACAAATTCAGTAATGCCGAGATTGCTAGAATGCTCCGAAAAGTGGCTGCGGCCTATACAATTTTAGGGGAAAGTCGGTTTAAGATAGTGGCCTATGAGAATGCCGCCACGAGCATCGAACATTCCACCTCTGAAGTTAAGGATTTATTTGAAGAAGGGAAATTAGACGCAGTTCCTGGATTGGGACCGTCAATTAGGTCACACCTCTCCGAATTTTTTTCCAAAGGGTCATCAAAACATATCGAACAAGTTTTGTCTTCAATTAACCAAGCAATATTTCCTCTTTTAGAAGTTCCCGGGATTGGTCCAAAAAAAGCCGAAAAATTAGTGAAAGAATTGAACATAAAAAGTGCTCAATTAGCTGTAAATGAACTTGAAAAAGCCGCTATTGAACACAAAATATCCTCATTAGAAACGTTTGGTGAAAAGAGTGAGCAAGACATTCTGGACAACATCGAGCGATTTCGTAAGGGACAGATTAAACTGAAACGAATGGTCTTGCCATTAGCCGATGCTTTAGCTCAAGACATCATTAGCTATCTTAAGGAAAACTGTCCGCAAATAGAACGCATAGATAAGCTTGGAAGCTTGAGAAGGCAACTTGCCACCATCGGAGATTTAGATTTTGCAGTTGCTACCGATGATTTTGAAGCAGTAATTGATGCGTTTGTACATTATCCGCGATCCAGCTCGATAATTGAACGTGGTCCATCTGGAGCATCAATTTTGCTTACTGCTGGTCGCCAAGCGGACTTGCGGGTTTCTAAACCATCGGAATACGGAGCTATGCTGCAGTATTTTACCGGTTCTAAATATCACAATATCAAGCTGCGTGAATATGCATTAAAACAGGGCTATTCATTAAACGAATATGGACTATCGGAAATTAACAGCAGCTCTAAAACAAAAAAAGTTCAAACTTTTGATAGTGAAGAAAAACTCTATAATTTTTTAGGTTTAGACTATATTTCACCCGAACTTCGAGAAGATTTTGGTGAAATTGAAGCTGCTAAGAGTCACATCTTACCAAATTTAGTTAAACTAGCCGATATTCGTGGCGACTTGCACACTCACAGTGACTATGACGTTAAGCCAAGTCATGATTATGGACAAAATTCCATGGAGGAAATGTTGAACGAGGCTCGCGCGTTGGGATATGAATATTTTGGGTTTGCAGAACATAATCCAAAAGCCACTGAACTTACCCAATCAGATATTTTAGGTATCCTGGCAAAGAGAAAGAAACACATCGACGGACTCCAGGAAAAAAATAAAGGAGTGAAAATAATTAATCTTTTGGAGGTGGACATTAAACCGGATGGGGAATTGGCAGTGCCGGAAGACGGTTTTCAATATTTGGACGCTGCAATTGTTTCTGTCCATAGTGTTTTTGGGTTGTCCAAAGAAGAGATGACCAAACGGGTGGTCAAAGCTTTGTCGTATCCGGCAGCGAAGATTTTAGGTCACCCGACAGGAAGACTGTTGGAGCAGAGAGAAGGATTTGAATTAGACTGGCCAACAATTTTTGCCGTCTGTAAAAAATTAGATAAAGCATTGGAAATTAATGCCCATCCTTCACGGCTTGATTTATCTGATACATTAGTTCGAGAAGCGGTGAAATTTGGTGTCAAACTTGTGATCGACACAGACTCCCATAACTTTGAAGACTTAGTAAACATGCAATATGGTGTGTCGGTCGCGAGGAGGGGTTGGGCAGAGCCTGAAAATGTTATTAATACATGGAAATATGAGCGCCTCATTGACTGGTTAAAAAAGCGGTAGTATGATTTAGTCACACATATGTTATTTAGTGTTTTAAGCATCGTTCTAGCCCTAGTTTTTGCCATTATTTTCTTCTTGTGGATGGCATACAACACCTTAGTTACTAACAAACTTCGCGTTGATGAAGCATGGAGTCAAATCGATGTGCAACTAAAAAGACGGACCGACTTAATTCCTAATCTGGTCGAAACTGTCAAGGGTTACACGAAACATGAGAGCGATGTTTTTGCCAAAGTTTCTGAAGCTCGGGAAAAAATGCTGTCTGCCAACACTCTTAAAGATAAGGATGCAGCTAACACTGGTTTGGCTAATGCTCTAAAGTCAGTTTTTGCTATCGCGGAGAACTATCCAGACCTTAAAGCTTCGGAAAATTTCCGGCAACTTCAAGGAGAAATTTCTGATACTGAGGATAAGATCGCTTACAGCAGACAGTTCTACAATCAAACCGTGATGGATTACAATGTGTCCTTAAAAGTTATTCCCAACGTTCTTGTCGCTGGCCAAATGGGTTTTAAGCCCGCTGAATTTTTTGGAAAAGAACTTTCTGCCTCTGACCGCGAACCCGTTAAAGTCGACTTTAAAGGTTAGGTTTTCTTCATGTCTATCTATTCGGAAATTAGTGCCAATAAGAATAAAACCTATCTCATCATGGGTTTGTTTATTCTGTTTATAAGCTTATCGACTTATATTTTAGTTCGGGCATTGGGAATGGGGGATTCCACGGTGTTTATTGCTTTCGGTTTTTCACTCTTATTCGCCATTGGATCCTATTATTTTGGTGGTTCCACTGTCCTTGCTTTATCGGGCGCTAAGGAAATGAAAAATACTCCCGGACAGGATGTTTTTGATATCGTCCAAAATCTTTCTATTGCCGCCGGGCTTCCTGCTCCTAAAGTTTATTTAATTATGGATTCAGCTCCCAACGCTTTTGCCACCGGACGTGATCCAAAACACGCAGTAATTTGTGTAACCAGTGGGTTGTTGGACATGATGAATAAAACAGAATTAGAAGGCGTAATTGGGCATGAGATGTCTCACATTAAGAATTTTGACACCCGATTGATGGTTATTGTGGCTGTAATGGTGGGATTAATAACCATTCTTGGCGACTGGTTTATGCGCTCACTCTGGTGGCGTGGTGGTGACGATGACGATCGGGGCAAAAGTGGCCAAATATTTCTGCTTTTGGGAATTGTTTTTGCTATCTTGTCGCCAATTGTGGGGAAAATTATCCAATTGGCCATTTCTCGTAAACGTGAATTTCTCGCTGACGCTAGTGCGGCATATTTAACCCGTTACCCGATTGGACTAGCTAACGCCTTAGAAAAATTAAAAAATAATACGGAGACAATGAAAACTGCGAGTAATGCCACCGCTCATCTATTTATAGTTAACCCTTTCGCCGGAAAATCTGCTAAAAATTGGTTAACTGGTCTTTTTTCCACCCATCCGGATATTAACGAAAGGATTAAAATACTAAGATCAATGTAATGAATAAAATAACCTTAACTGATGAAGAGATTCTCCACGTAGCCAAATTGGCCAGTCTTTTCTTGTCTACCGAAGAGATAGAGAAGTTTAAACCACAATTAATTTCTATAATCGATTTTATTTCAAAGTTGTCAGATATTGACACCTCTAAGGTATTGGCCAACACCAAAACCACTAACTTAGTAAATGTGTTTCGCGAAGATAAAATTGATCCTGAACGGCAATTGACGCAAGACGAAGCGCTTAGTAACGCTCTGGAAACTCATAACGGATATTTTAAAATACCGGCAGTTTTTGATTAATATGAACCTAATAGACTTAACATTAACGCAAGCTTTGGCGGGGGTACGATCCGGAAAGTTTAAATCCGTTGACTTGGTTTCAAGTGCTCTAGAAAATATCGCGAAATATAATAAAATCTATAACGTTTTTCTCACCGTTGAAGACGAGAAAGAACTTCTTTCCCAAGCAAAAATCGCCGATGAGTCTGATAAATCGCTTCCTTTGGTTGGCATGCCCATTGCTTTGAAAGACTTGTTCTCAACAAAGAATCTTCGCACGACTGCCGGCGCTAATGTTTTAAAAAAATATCGCCCCGTTTATGACGCTACTGTAGTGAGAAAATTAAAACAAGCTGGAGCAATAATCGTTGGAAAATTAAATCAAGATGCTTGGGCGCACGGTTCAACGGGGGAAAATTCTGATTTTGGACCGACCGCCAACGCCTATAACCTTTCTCATGTGGCTGGTGGTTCGTCCAGTGGATCGGCAACAGCCGTAGCACTGGGAATGTCCCTCGCGGCCACCGCGACCGATACTGGTGGTTCGATTCGTGCCCCCGGAGCCTTTAGTAATTTAGTGGGATTTAAACCCACCTATGGACGAGTGTCACGCTATGGCATTATTGCCATGGCTTCGTCTTTGGATTCGATCGGGCATTTAACAAAATCAGTGGCTGATAGTGCTTTGATCCTATCGGTGACTGCAGGAACAGATCCCTATGATGCGACTACTGGAACAGCAGAAGTTCCTAACTATCAAGACTTGTTAAAAAGAACAGATTTAAAAGGTGTTAAAGTAGGAGTTTCTCCGGAATATATCGCTATTGGTGCTAAGGCAACACATGGCATGGATCCAAAATTAGAAGAAAAAGTTGAAGAGGCGTTGAATAAAATTCGCTCTTTAGGGGCAGAAATTGTTGAAGTCTCTTTGCCATATACGAAAGCAGCTCTTGAAGCCTATTACATTATTTGTCCCAGCGAAGTGTCCTCAAATCTAGCTCGTTATGATGGTATCCGTTTTGGACAAGGCCGTGATCAGTTTGGAGCGGAAGCAAAAAGACGGATGATGATCGGGGCCTATTCTTTGTCTTCTGGCTATTACGACGCCTACTATAAAACAGCTCAAAAAATTCGTAGTTTAGTGTCGCAAGATTTTGCAAAAGCCTTTAAGGAAGTGGATGTGGTTTTTGCGCCTGTAACTCCGATGATGCCGCCGAAAATCGGTGAAAATATTAATGATCCGATGGCGCTTTATTTGGTAGATATTTTTACAGTGCCAGTTAATTTAGCTGGAGTACCAGCCCTATCGTTACCAGCTGGATTTGTCGACGGACTGCCTGTGGGGATTCAATTAATTGGTCCCCACTGGTCTGAACAAAAACTTTTTGAGATTGCGAATGTTTATGAGCAAGCAACTGAATGGTTTAAAACTAAACCTAAAATAGCGAACAAGACATGAGCGAAACTAAATTTACACCAATTATCGGTTTAGAAGTGCATATCGAGTTGGCAACTGAATCCAAAATGTTTTGCGGGTGTCCTGCTGATCATTTTGGCATGACACCGAACAGCCATACTTGCCCAGTGTGCTTAGGTTTGCCGGGGGCATTGCCGGTGCCCAATAAAAAAGCCATCGAATGGTCAATTATGCTCGGGCTAGCACTAGGTTGCACAATAGCTGAGCATTCAAAATTTGATCGAAAAAACTATTTTTATCCTGATTTGCCCAAAGGCTACCAAATTAGCCAATATGATGAACCATTATGTGTTAACGGAAAAATAGTCGTTAATGGAAAAGAAATTCGCATTCGTCGGGTTCACCTTGAGGAGGATACTGGCAAGTTGCAACATACGGAAATTGATGGAAAAAAAGCGACACTAGTGGATTTCAATCGCAGTGGCGTTCCTCTCGTTGAAGTCGTGACGGAACCGGATTTTCGAACGATTGAAGATGTTGACGCCTATCTCAAAAAGCTTCAGCAGATAGTTCGGTATCTCGCCATATCCTTGGCTGACATGGAAAAGGGCTCGATGAGACTAGAACCATCAATCAGCATTGCGCTTGGTGATGGGGAAGTTACTGATCATAATCTTCCGGGCTATCGTGTGGAATTAAAAAATATTAATTCTTTCCGCTTTGCCAGACACGCCTTGGAATATGAAATTTCTCGACAAACTGAAGCACTTACTCGTGGAGAGGTTCCCCAGCAAGAAACCCGAGGATGGAATGAGGCAAAAGGTATCTCTGTCTTACAGCGAAGTAAGGAAGATGCCCAGGACTATCGATATTTTCCCGAGCCGGACATTCCCCCAATGCATTTTCCTTTTGAAGAGGTCGAGAAACTGAAAAAAAGGTTGCCGGAATTGCCTGATGTAAAAATATTAAGATTTATTAATGACTATCAATTGCCAGAATATGATGCGAGTATTTTGTGTGAAACTCGCGATTTGGCTGACTATTTTGAACAAGCGGTTCAGGTGGGTTCACAACATTCTCTAACGCCTAAAGCGATTGCCAATTGGTTAATTAATAAGAAAATAGAGATCATAACAATTTTACCCGCCGAATTAATTAAATCAGTGGTGGAATCGAGAATGACCACGAAAGTAAGTAGTGAAGAGATAGAAAATATAATTACCGAAGTAATTAAACTTAATCCTAAAGCGGTCGCAGATTTTAAAAATGGCAATGCAAATGTTCTGGGTTTTCTTTTGGGACAAGTGGCCAAGATTAAGCGCGGAGTGGATTCAGCGGTTGTTAAAAAATATCTCCTGGATAAATTAGGTTAATATTATGGCTGATTTTGTTCATCTTCACGTTCACAGTGAATACTCCCTTCTGGATGGTTTGTCCAAGATTAAAAAGATGGTAGCGCGGGTTAAAGAGTTAGAAATGCCGGCTCTCGCAATCACTGATCACGGAGTGATGTATGGGGCCATTGAATTTTATAAGGAATGCCGGGCTCAAGGAATTAAACCATTAATTGGGATGGAAGGATATGTAGTGAGCACCGACCTTCATAAAAAAGAGTCAAAAGAAGATAAAGCCAATAATCATTTAGTTCTTCTGGCCAAAAACTACCAAGGATATAAAAATTTGATGAAATTAACCACCATTGCCCATCTTGAGGGATTCTATTACCGTCCTCGTTTCGATAAGAAAACATTAAAGGAAAATTCCGATGGTTTAATTTGTCTGTCGGCTTGTCCCAAAGGAGAACTGGCTGAACAATTAATTGAGGGAAAATATGAAGAAGCCAAAAAAACTGCTCTTTGGTATCAAGAAGTTTTTGGTGAAGGAAATTATTTTTTAGAAATTCAACGACACAAATTCGAAGACTATTTTGCTCAAACTAAGGAAAGCCGTGTCTTAGAAAAATTGCAAAGCATGGCGGAAACGGAAAAGAAATGGGTCGGTGGCATTACGAAATTAAGTCGCGATTTAGCTATCCCTTTGGTGGCCACAAATGACGCGCATTATATTATGCAGACCGATGCGACGGCTCAAGACGCTCTCGTTTGTGTGTCGACAGGAAAAATGGTTTCGGATATCGATCGTCTGCGTTATGTGGATTCACCGACATTCTATCTGCGGTCGGAAAAAGAGATGAATGATCTTTTTCCGGATTTTCCTGATGCGATTAAAAATACGGTAAAAGTGGCAGAAAGTATTGATGTCACTATTGAGCTAGGAAAATGGTTTTTCCCCAATTTTGAAATTCCCACTGGGGAAGCAGCGCCTGACTATTTAAAGCGAATGGCTCACGAAAGGTTAAAAGACAAATACGAAGAGGTGACCGATGAGTTGGTGAAACGCTTAGACTATGAATTAGAAGTAATTATTACCAAGGGGTACGCACCTTATTTTTTGATGATGCAGGACATGATTAATTTTTGTTCCGGCCATGGCATTATCACTAACACAAGGGGGTCAGCAGCCGGATCTTTGGTGTCCTATGTACTAGGAATTACCACGGTTGACCCATTGCGCTATTATCTTCCTTTTGAAAGGTTCTTAAATCCGCTTCGTCCCAAACCACCAGATATCGACTTAGATATTGCGGACGATCGGCGCGAAGAATTGTTAGAGTACATTAAATCAAAATATGGTGCTAATAAGGTGGCACAAATTTGTACATTTGGGCGAATGCTTGCCAGAGCGGCAGTGCGTGATATGGGACGAGTGTTGGGTCATCCCTACGCCTTTCCCGACAAAATTTCTAAGGCAATTCCCTTGGGATCGCAAGGATTTCCGATGACCATTGCTCATGCCTTGGAAATTACTCCAGAGCTGAAAGAAATGTACACTTCGGATCCGGAAGTCAAGAAACTGTTAGATCTTGCTCAAGAGATTGAAGGAAACACGAGACATTCTTCTGTTCATGCCGCGGGGGTAGTGGTATCTCCGACAGAAATGACCGGATTTACGCCACTGCAGTTGGAACCGAACGGTGACAAGGTTATTACTCAATATGAAATGCATGCCTGTGAGGATGTGGGATTAGTTAAGTTTGATATCT